>Ga0302300_1001075_pt1 | contig 16288 bp, 8 predicted proteins | sample III_Palsa_E1_1_FD_198756 | JGI IMG/M metagenome (GOLD analysis project Ga0302300, IMG submission 198756) | Peat permafrost microbial communities from Stordalen Mire near Abisko, Sweden - III_Palsa_E1_1 | ecosystem: Environmental > Terrestrial > Soil > Palsa > Peat permafrost | place: Sweden... | reverse complement strand
CATTCATTTGATTTCTTTCACCTGTGGCTATTGTAAATGGTGACCCCGGGTGTATTAAAGAGTGAAAATGGACCTGTTCAGGAAAAATGAGGATCGGGTGTCTTAACGTGTAGTAATATAGGTTAAAAATAGAAAAATTATAAAATGGGGTCTTATTGAGATCAGCCGGGCACATTCAAATGCGGCTTGTCTCTTAATTTTCTTTTGCCCCGTTTCTTTCCAATCATCTTTTGCCCCGTTTCTTCCTTTTTCCTTATCTTTCTAAGGGGTGAAGGTCTCTTTTCCTTCATTTCGATCCATTTGATTTCTTTAACCCATAAATTCTAATTTTTGAAGACACCCCGTGTGTATTAAAGAGTGAAGATTTATATGAATGTGATTGCTAATTAGAATGGTAGAACGGGTGTCTTAACGTGTAGCAATATTGGTGAAAACTAGAAAAATGAGAAAATGGGGTCTTATTTAGATCCGCCGGGCACGGCTTTTTTTGCACCGAATCTTCATCATCTTTTGCCAATTTTCCGTTTCTTTCCAATCATCTTTTGCCCCGTTTCTTTCCAATCGTATTTTCCCTATTCTTCTCTTTTTTCCATTTTATATTGTTGGAAGACCCGGGGTGTATTAAAAGGAAGAGAAAGGTATGAAAAATGAGAATGGTGTGTATGAAAGAGTGAAGATTGAGATGAAAATTTACTGCTAATTATAATTGTTGAAGAACCACGGGTGTTTAAACGTGTATGAATATTAATGTGGTCTTATTTATATAGGCCGGGCGCATTCACGTGAGGGGCCGCACAGCGGCTTTTTTGCTCCGATTATTCCGGCTTGTCTTTTGCCCCGTTTCTTTACAATCTTCTTAGGATTTTCCCTATTATTCAGGCTTGTCTCTTCATTTGGATTTCATTCGTTATTTCTATGTAAATATGTCCAAATTAAAGGAGAAATGAACAAAAATAAGGCAAAGTTAAATCGAAAATACCATTTTTGAATGGGATTAATCCAGAATAAAAAGCTGTCAATTTCGGATTGATTTAAATGAGGAAGATTTAACTTTTCCGCCTAAATTTTGCTTCCCGTACACGCTAGGTATTAGAGTTTAGGAAAAGGACGGGACCTCCTTTAAACTAATTAATTTAATTAATTTTGCCCAAAATGTAATTATTATCAACGCCTTTTTGGGCGGTAAATTCTTATCAACGCTTTTTTGCGCGCTAAATTCTTTCCATTTCCTTCATCTTTCTCTCTTCTTTTTTGGGGGGGTATGCCCTAAATGTGGCCTAAGAGAAGGATTATGCTCAATTAATCAAATGTTTACCTAATTTGGCTTTTTTAAATCAAGTACAAATTTATTTTAGGGCTTCGCCCCTCAATTAACTTGGTGAATTACAGCCCCTCAATTTGGCTCAATTCATCAAATGTTTCCCTAATTTTTTTAAATTTTGCTCAATTCTTTTCCACTTTTTCACACTTTCCATAAATTCTCTTCTTTCCACTTTTTCACACTTTCCATTTTTCCATCTTATTTTGCTCAATTCTTTTCCACTTTTTCACACTTTACATTTTTCCCTTCTTTTTTGGGTATTCTAATTCCTTCATTCGTTTTCTCTACTTTCCAAAACTTCTCATTTTTCTTCGTTTTCTTGTTTTGGTCTAATAATTCCTTCCTTTTCTTGTTTTGGTCTAATAATTCCTTCCTTTTCCCTTGTTTTCTCGACTTACCAAATCTTATTGTTTTGGTATAATAATTACTTCATTCCTTTTATCGACTTTACTAAACTTATCATTTCTTGTTTTTATAATTTCTTCATTTTTCTTCGTTTTCTTGTTTTTCTAATTTCTTCATTTTCTCGACTTGTTTTGGTATAATAATTACTTCTTCGTTTTATCGACTTTACAAAACTTCTCATTTATTCTTTTGGGCTAATTCCTTCATTCGTTTTCTCTACTTTTCTTGGTATAATTCCTTCATTCGTTTTCTCTACTTTTCTTCGTCATCTTTCTATTTTCCCCATCTCTATTTTCCTCTCACCATTTGATCCTCTTCATTTTGCTCTCCATTTCCTCATTAGCACGATATTAAGTTAGGTATAATAAGTACTACAAATAGTCTTCCTATTGAATTAGTGATTTATATGTGCTTTATCCACATAATTGAGGGGCGAAGCCCTGAAATAAAGTAGAAAGTACTTGATTTCCACATTTTCACACTTTCCATTTCGCCCTCTCGACTTTCTTGTTTTGGTATAATAATTACTACATTCGTTTTCTCTACTTTTCTTCGTCATCTTTCTATTTTCCCCATCTCTGTGGGTATTTTTGAACATTTTCCTCTAACTATTTCAACATTTGGTAAATATAAGTTAGGTATAAGAAGTACTAAAAAGAAGAAGAATCCTAAAAAAAAGAAAAATAATAGTGTTCCTATTTCATTCGTTATTTCTAGATTATATCCTATTATTATTGTTATTACTGAGATAAAAAATAAAAATGTATAATTATATATATCTCCCGTATGAAATTTTGCCCATAATTTACCATTCTCACTTAATGTGTTCCCAATTCCTCGAGATCCCATCCATTCTAATAAACCACGATCAAAAGTTTTTAAAGGTAATATATAAGAAAATATTAAAACTTGATAAGCTAAACGATTATATATTATATCAAAATACCATTTATACGCAAAAAATGAATAAATAGAAAATAAAGGTTTAAATGGGAAAAAATAAAGATAGATAAAATAAGATAAAATAAAACCCCCAAATGAAAAAAATAAAGGTAATAATTTAAAATGTAAGGGTAATAATTCACTATCAATATCTAATTTTTGAAATGATAAAAATGAAGAACCTAAACCAACAAATAAATCCTTAAATATATAACCAAAAAATATAGCAAATAAAGCTAATAAACCTAAAGGAAATAATGCATAAAAATTAGAACCATGTAAATTAGAATAATAAGTGAAATTAAGAGAAAAAGGTTTATGATAAAATAAAAAATATAATAAACGGAAAGAATAAAAAGAAGTTAAAGAAACGGTCAATAAAGCTAACCAAAAAACAAAATATGAAGAAAGGGTGAAACTAGAAAAGGCAAATTCTAAAATTAAATCTTTCGAATAAAATCCAGTTAAAAATGGAAAACCGGCTAAAGATAAAGAACCGATTAAGAAGACTGAATAAACGAATGGTAAAAACGGGAGAAAACCACCCATATAACGAATATCTTGTTGATTATAAAATGTATGAATAATAACACCAGAACATAAAAATAATAATGCTTTAAAAAATGCATGATTGATTAAATGGAAAAAAGATAAATCAAAATTTAATAAACCGCATGCTAAAACCATATAACCTAATTGACTCGAAGTCGAATATGCAATAACACGTTTCACATCATTTTGAACTAAACCAGAAGAGGCCGCAAAAAAAGCAGTAAAAGCCCCAATAAGAGAAATAAGTGTTAAAATCGAAGGAACTAAAGAAAAAATAGGGGATAAACGAATTAATAAATAAACTCCCGCCGTTACCATCGTGGCGGCATGTAATAATGCTGATACTGGAGTTGGCCTTTATGTTGAATTTTTTCAAGGGAAATCCCCTCTTTAATTACGCAGTTAATTACTTAACTGTTCGGACTTTTTCTTCGTTCTTCACCAATTTACCAGGAATCTCAACCTTCGTCAATTAAGTCCTTTTTTTTCTAACCTTTAGGTTATCCACTATCTTTTGGCCCGAACCTTATCTATTTTTTTATTAATAAAAATTTAAATCATAAATTGGATCAAGGGCCGAAATGGGTGAGTGAAAATTGAGTTTTTACCATTTCTTAATTTGATGATTTTTCGAACTTGAATTAGATTTGTCATATGTAAAACAACCTTGTGTAAACCCACATAACCAACTAGAATTGCCGAAATTTAGATTTTTCTATCTTTAATTGTCGATATTTTTCTATCTTTAATTGCCAATATTTTTCTATCTTTAATTCTAATTGATTATCCATAATGGTTCTTTTTCAAGTAAATAAAGATTTATCACGAACTCTCAAATCTTTTTCTCTTGCAACTTGATTGAATCCTTTTACATTCTAAATCATCTTTCAATTAATGAATAAAATGAGAACGTTTCACGTAAAGTCTCTGAAGATCCCTTAGAGGTTTCTTGCTGATTGACCTCATCTTTTCAATGAGGTTGTTCCAGCATATAGTGAAATTTAGGGAGAGCCCATCGAAAACCCTCCATTGCATCTGGTAACCAAGTATGTAATCCAAATTGCGCCGATTTGGACATAACTCCAATTAAAATCATAAAAGTAATAAAAAAATGAGATGATGTGTTTGGTTCTAATAAACTAAATATTATTTCTAAATCTAATGATCCATATTCAATCGTTATTCCTAATATCCCAATTAATAAAAATATATCCCCAAATTTATTAATTAAAAATGCTTTAAGAGCAGCTTTATTTGCTAAGACTCTTGTATACCAAAAATTTATTAAAAAATAAGAAATTAATCCTACCTAATCTGCCAATAACTCTTCATAACAACCGTTCATTTATTTAACCTCTTTTCTAGGTAATTTCATAAAATCACTTTAAACTAATAAGGAAAGAGCAGATTATGACTGTACATTAAGCATCATTTCAGACACCCATAATTGATCCAGTCGATCGCGATGAATATTGTCACCGACGATCTTCCATTTATTTGGTTGATCGTTTTCAATTATGTCGCAAAGAAATATAGATTATTCACTCTTTCTTTTCCAATATGATTTTTAAAGAGTTTTATTTCTTTACTATGATTTTAAATATCTTTATTTTTCCTTCAAACCTAATTTAATCATATAGGGTTTTATTTAATAAATTTTTGTATATCCTTTACCAGATTTTTTAAGAAATTTTTCTTTTAAACAATGAGATAATAATTCCATTTCTTTTAATTAAAAACAATTTCGCCTTTATATCCATCATCCATGAAAAAAATGGCTAAACGGAAAGGAGTGAAAAAAAATAATTGAAACGATTTTATTGAGAAAAATTATCATGAATAAAAGAAGTAAAAGTAAAATGAAATCTTTTTTTAAGTTTAGGAACAATGGGATGACAATAACCTCTTTCAGCCCAAAATTCTCAAATATTCGACATAATTATGAGATTGTTCAAATATAATTCAAGAACGATTTATAAGAATTACCTAATAAAGAACCAAAAATAATATTATTTGATCGGATTTAATATTTGAAGGAACGTTGTAAAGAATAAGAGCTAAACTTCTTAGATATATATAACCATATAGGGCATTTAAGGTAACCCTCCCATCCAAAAAACAACAACAATAAGTTGTTGGAAGTAACCAATAAAATCATAAAAAAGGTAAATAAAGATAAATATGCCATAAATCGAGGAAAATGTTTATCATTATACATATAATAAATGGAATAAAAATGGACTAAAAAAGAAATAAAAGAAATAATAAATAACATGGAAACAGTAATAGAATCAAATATAAAAGACCATCCAATTTGAATATGTGTTAAATTTAACCAATAGCCTAAATCAACATAAACAATAGAGAAATTATAAACAACTTCATAAAAAAGAAGAAGAGTTAAGAAAAGAGTCATACCAATCGAGAAAGTAGAGATAAAAAAGGCACCACGTCCTAAAAAACGACCAAAGAAAATCGGCAAAATAAAACCTAAAAAAGGAAAAAATAAAATTAATAAATACATTAACCTTTTAATAAATTAACAAATTTTACACTAATTGTTCCTTTAATACGATAAAAAATAATTAAAATAGCTAAACCGATAGCAGATTCAGCGGCCGCGACAGTTAAAATATATAAAGAAAAAATTTGACCAATAAGATCATCATGGAAAAGAGAAATTTCTAATAAACTAAAATTGATCGATAATAATAATATTTCAATGGACATTAAAATAATGATTAAATTTTTTCGATTTAAAATGATACCTAATAAACCTAACATAAATAAAATAAAAGAAAAAATCATTAAGGCAGAAGTGAAGTAAAGCACAAAAGCCTGATAAATAATTAAGGGCAGAAGTGAAGTAAAGCACAAAGGCAGACGAGAAAATGGAAGGGCCAGATTAGGAACGAATAAGAATTAGGGGCAGATTAGGCGCAGATTAGGAACGAATAAGAATTAGGGCCAGATTAGGCGCAGATTTGGCCATTTTTTATCTTTTAATTTTGCCCCATTTTGCATTTATTTGGGAGACGCTTTAGAAATGGATATTTTTAAGAAATAGCCGAAGATTACTTAGATCTTTTTACACTTAAGTTAAATTGATGAGGAGTTTTTACACTTAAGTGAAATCCGGAGATTGATGAGGGCGCTTTATATATTTACGGAAAAAAATGGCGAAAAAGAGTTTTGAGCATTATAGATTAAGCCGAAGATTAATTAGGGCCGATTAAGTCCTTTAGCCGAAGATTAATTAGGGCGAGACCCTTTAGCCGAAGATTAATTAGGGCCGATTAAGTTGGAGAAATTGGACCTGATAAAGGCCCAGATCAAAGCTAATGAAAGAATCCCGAATTAAGCCGAAAATGTGTGAATCACTTTACGAACAATGATGGAGCTAATATCTTAATTTATTAAAAACGGAATATCTTAAATGGTGCGAATATAGAAGACTTTGAAGCGAATATCTTAAATGGAGCGAATATAGAAGACTTTGAAGCGAATATAGAAGACTTTGAAGCGAATATAGAAAGTGTGAAATTGACTGAATGAAGCCCTTAGTGAGAAATAAAGAGAATGGCCTAAGTGTTAAATTAAGATAAACGAATGGATGAGAAATAAAGAGAATACCCAAGTGGAAAATTATAGGGAAGGCAAATTACAGGGAAGGTAGATTAAATTTTCGGGCAATTCCAGTAATCAAGGAAAATGGGTGAAAATTTTCGGGCAATTACAGTAATCAAGTAAAATGCGTGAATTTTTTCGGGCTCAAATTAGGAATTTAATGAACGATTTGGCGATTCACTATCGCTTTTCAAATTAGGAATTTAATGAACGATTTGGCGATTCACTATCGCTTTTAAGCTCAACTCACTTAATGCTATTTTTTGCTCTGTTCATCCCTTGATTTTCTCGATTAATTGTTTGCTATTTTTTGCGATTTTCTCGATTAATTGTTTGCTATTTTTTGCGATTTTCTCGATTAATTGTTTGCTGCTTGAGGATGGTTAAGAGTTAGCTAGATTCGCTAAAAGGCGGCGCTGCCCAAGATGCTTTAATCGTTCAATACATTCCTTTAACGGACCCAAGATCCTTTAATCGTTCAATGGACAAATTCCTTTAACGGACCCAAATGACTTTAACGGACAAATTACTTTAACTGACCAAAATGACTTTAACGGACAAATCCTCCATTCCTTTAACTGATCAATTATTAGAAGAATTTATTCGGGCCCTCAAAATTTAACAGCCAAACCCCATGATACATTTATTTAACAGCCTAAGATAAATTTAACAGCCTAAGATAAATTTAACGGCCCAATACTAAGATACATTTAACGGCAAGATAAATTTAACGGCCTAAGGAATTCAATTGATTTCACAATTCAACCGAGGCCCCTGAAATGAGTCCCATTTCTTTCACAATTTCAAGATTACGGTATTGCTATAAGCCCCCCACTTAAAGGATTCCTGTATTTATATAAGCCTCCACTTAATGGATTGATATAAGCCCCCACTTAAAGGAGAAATGGAGGCACTTTTATTTCAGATAGAAATTAGCCCAATAATGTGAATGAAATCGAGCCCAATAATGTGAATCGGCCCAATAATGTGAATCTCTAAATCAAGTACTTTATTTCAGCCCCTCAATTTACTTGGTGAATTACAGGGCGACTCAATTTGTCTTAGGAATTAGCTTAATTTATTCTCAATTATCTTGTTAATTAGCCCAATAATGTGAATCGGAGCCCAATAATGTGAATCGGAGCCCAATTAGCCGAATAATGTGAATGAAATATCAGGGCCTCAATTTGTCTTAGGAATTATCTTGTTATTAGGAATTAGCCCAATAATCGGCCTTAGAAATCAAGTACAAATTTATTCTCAATTCGGAATTAGCCCAATAATGTGAATCTCTAAATCAAGTACAAAGTACTTTATTTGTCTTAGGAATTATCTTGTTAATTCGGAATTAGCCCAATAATGTGAATCGAGCCCAATAATGAAATCTCTAAATAAAGTACTTGGGCGAAGCCCCTCAATTCGTGAATTATCTTGTAAATCAAGTACTTTCTACTTTATTTCAGGGCGAAGCCCCTCAATTTTCTTCTGAATGGATCTAATTTTGAAGATAAGAAGTACTAAGAAAAAAGATGCGTCAAAAAAAGAATGGGATTTCCTAAATATGAATTTGACCAATGATTATTGAAATTATTAATTATCAATCCTTTTTCATTATTAATTTTAATTTTTCTACCGGTTAATATTTCTAATAACCATTTTTTTTTATTATTTTATATTCATTTTCCTTTTCTGGTTTCCAATTTTTCATTCGGAATAACGGGAGTTGAACCCATAACGTCTAGTTCCCAAAACTAACATACTACCATTATATTATATTCCGTTTTTTAGATAAACCAATGATATCTCCTTTTAAAGTAAATTCTCTAAAAATAATTCTAATTCCTTTTCTTTTTTTTTGTTTTTTGATTTTCATCTTTCTATAATTTTCTAAACTCGCCCAAAGTTAGATCGCCAATATCGGACCAGTTCGATCGCCAATATCTGACCAGTTCGATCGCCAATATCTGACCAGGCCAAAGTTCTATTTTAGGACAAATCACCAAAGTTGGATCGCCAAAATAATAAATCACCAAAGTTCGATCGCCAAAATAATAAATCCAATCTGACCGAATAAATTGTGAAATCTGCCCGAATTAATCTGCGCCTGTTCAACTAAATGCTTGATTATTAAGGCTCCTGACCGAATAAATTGTGAAATCTGCCCGAATTAATCTGCGCCTGTTCAACTAAATGCTTCATTATTAAGGCTCAATGGGTCCCCGAAAAAATTCATTTAGGACTTAAGGCTTCTATTCGTGAACTACGCTCTAAATTTTTTGGATATGGTATATTTTTATATTGTGGATTTTTTAAAAGAATGATGGTTTTTATATTATGATTAATTTCAAGATAAACAGGATTTTTTAATAAATAATTATATTGATTTTTCAACCAATCCATATAATTTCTAAATCTGTTTTTGGCAAAACGCAATGAAGATTTTTTATTCCAGTACCCTTCGGCAACTTTTATAAGATCACCTTTTTTAAGAAAAATGTTTTTATTTTTGACAATTTTATTATTTAAATATATTTTTCCGGTTAAAATCGCATGATTTACATGATTATAAGAAATAAATAAATTAGTACGGAATAAAATAAGATCTAAACGATTTTCAATAAAAGAAAGAGAATTACGTTGATAATAAGAGAATAAAAAACGATTAAAAAACCATTTAACATTAAATTGATTGTTCTTTACTTTTTTAATAGGTTTAGAAAGAAAATTGAATTCATTAAATAATAGTATTTTACCTATATTTTTTCTATTCCAATTTAATTTAGGGATCATTTATAGATAATGGGAGTTGAACCCATAATGTATAGATTCTAAATCTAATGTGTATACCAATTCCACCATATCTATTGTAGTATCGTACATATGTAGTATCGTACATCTTTCTGCCGCTATGGGTATTTCCGCATGTAAGGGCGCTGAGTGGGTATTTTTGGGCGAAATGATTTAAATTATGATTAAAGGAATGATGGAAAATGGTGGGAATTGGTAATGATTGTAGCAATGATGTAAATTGTTAAGATTGTAGCAATGATGTAAATTGTTAAGATTGTAGCAATGATGTAAATTGTGGGAATTCGCTAAGATTGAAACTGTGCGCTGAAAATTATTTGCTCTTCTTAAAAATTCTCTTTCATGCCCAATTCTCTCCCGCGCAAATTTCTGGGGATTGAGCGCAAAATTGTGGGGATTTACGAATAGCGCAAAATTCTTAGGGAGGGAATTTCCTACCAAATTTCACGCGTGGGTATTTAATAGTAACACAAAATTTCCTATTTGTGGGTATTTAATAGTAACACAAAATTGCCGATTTGTGGGAAAGTAGCGTAAATTTATTTGTGAATTTATCTGTGAATTGGATAGTAGCGTCTATTTATCTGTTAATTGTATAGTAGCGTCTATTTATCTGTTAATTTTCTTTTTTTGTGGGTTTTTCTGATGCCGCTTTTTATTTCCTTATCGCCTACCTCAATTATTCTGTGGATATTGGCCGAGTTTTGTCTATTGGATTATCTTTTGTGAGTTTTGTGGATATTGGGTTATATTACGAATTTTATTGAGAAATGGAAAGAAGCGGTAGAAACCAAAGTATCGGCTCATTCCGTTAGAAATTTGGGGAAAATGAGATCTTAAGATTAGAGATGAAATCGAATCATCATAAACATGTTTGCAACATGTCACACAACCTTTATGTTATCTAATCCAATTCTTTCGGCCCTCCTGATAAGCGTCTATTTCTGTCTCAAATACGCGAAACCTTCTCTTTTCTCTAGGTACACCCCATATTACGGTAATTATAATGATGAGAGAGATGGGCCTAAATGATGAAAACAAGAGATGGGCGAAGCCCCTAAATGCGTCAGCCCCTAAATTCTTAAAACAAGAGATGGGCCTAAATTCTTAAAACAAGAGATCCCCTACCATTCGGCCAAATCGCCTACCAAATTCTCTTTGGGTATTTCTCATTTTTCTTTTCGGGTATTTCTTTTCGGGTATTTCTCATTTTTCTTTTCGGGGATCGGCCTAAGAAGAGCTTTTCTCGAGTATTTCTACTTTTTTCGGGGATCGGCCAAAGAAGAGCTTTTCTCATGCCCCCTAAATTCTTTGATAAGGCGCACGGCCAATAAGCTGTTATCTACTTAATGGAAAGAACAGGATTTGAACCTGTGGGATATTTCTATCCGAAAATTTAGCAAATTTCTGTTATCAACCACTCAACCATCTTTCCTGATCTTTCTGGCCTTTTCACATGCGCCACTTATGCCTTTTACCACACACACCCTCTTTTCCGCCCAATTAAGGGCATACCCCCACAAAAGTTATTCACAATTTTACCACACACACCTAGAAAAGAATAGAAAAATACTTGTTAAGAGATAAAAGGGAAGATGCTTTGCCCAATTTTTTAACGAAAATCGGGCTCAAAAACAACAAAACGAACCCCTTGGTCTTTCTTTCAACTTCCTTCTCAATCGGCCGAGCCCAATATCGCACGCTCTAAAATTTCTGGGCCTTAGGCCTGTAATTACCGATGAATTGGGAAGGATTTGGATTAAAGATAAAGAACAAAATAATATGATAAAGATATCATTAATTTATCAAATATTATTTGAGGAAATAATCCAAAATATATTATTATTGTTGTGAATAATATCAATATTGATATTTCTCTCAATTTTAAATCATTAAATTTATTTATATATATTGTTAATGATCCAAATATTATTCTATTTATTAACCATATTGAATATAATGATGAAAATAATAAACTAAAGGTCGTTAATATTCCTATAAATGTATTTAATTTTAATAAAGGAAATAATATTATAAATTCCCCAATAAATGAAGCTGTTCCTGGAAAGGATGAATTTGCTAAGTTTAAGATAAAGAAAAAGAATGCGAATAACGGCATTACATTTGTTAATCCTCGATAATAATATATTATTCTCGAATGATGACGATCATATAAAATACCTATCGTTGTAAATAATCCACTTGAGATAAAACCGTGACTTAACATAATATACATAGATCCCATTAAACCTTCAATTGATTGTGAAAATAAACCTAATAAAACAAAATTCATATGACCAATTGAGGCATATGCTATTATTTTTTTTAAATCGATTTGACGTATTGTAACTAAAGAGGAATATAAGATACTAATTAAACCAATTGTATAAATTAAAGGTAAAAAATAAATAGATCCAATGGGAAATAAAGGAATGGAATAACGAATAAATCCATAAATCCCTAATTTTAATAAAATACCTGCTAATAAAACTGAACCGGCTGTCGGTGCTTCAACATGGGCTTCAGGTAACCAAATATGAAAAGGAACGATAGGAATTTTAACACTAAATGATCCAAAAAAACTTAACCATAATAATATTTGTTCATTGCGCGAAAATTCCGTAACATATAATAATTCTATATCTAATGTACCTTTTGTATAATTTATATAAACTAAACCTAAAAACATAAATAATGAACCAATATACGTATAAATAAAAAATTTAAAAGCTGCTTCAATTTTACGATGACGAGGACCAAATTGCCCAATATAAAAGAACATTGGTATTAAAATACTTTCAAAGATAATATAAAAAAAAAGTAAATTTAATGTTAAAAATAAAATAATTAACAATAATTCAATAAAATACAAATAAATAAAGATTTCTTTATGATTATTATTCCAATTTATTAATATACAAATTGGTTGTAAAAAGGTTGTTAACAAAATAAACCATATAGAAATATTATCTAAACCAAATTTATAATCGAACAAATAAAAATAATATTGGAATTCAGGAGAATTGGAATCTAAAGTTAAAAAAATAAATAAAGAAAAGGCAAAAAGAAGAATACTGAAAAGAAAAGAGATTTCTTTATAGAATTTATTAAAGAAAAATAAATAAAATAAAGGAATAAGAGTAAAAATGATTAATAATTGCAACATATTTGAATCACGGTCTTTTTAAAAACGGGAGATTCGATTAAGGATATTCACTTAAGGATATTTCCACCAACTCTCTCGATCTCTAATTAAAGCATACCGCCCCTTGAAATGAATTATAGAGAGAAGAAAAGCCCCTTTTAATGAATTAGAGATATAATGAAAGCCCCTTTTAAGAAATGAAAAATATGAAATGGAAAGATGAAAAATGGCAAAATAATTTCAAAATAACGGCGAATTAATGGCAAATTTTCGGCGAATTAAGGGAACAGGATGCAGAATTAATGGCAAAATAACGGCGAATGAAGGGAACAGGAATAAGATGCAGAATTTAACGAATAATCCCACTGTGTACACTTTTACAGATATGAGGAAAATTGTATAAGTGATGTGGGTTTGCTGAATCAAAAAAGATGTCGTTTTTATTATTTATATGGGTTCGTGCCCTTCTAAGTGATGTGGGTTTGCTTAATCACATTTAAGTAATGAGCGCAAAATGAGGACCGGAGGAAGGAATAATTACATCTTCAAATGATCCGAGCTTTTCGGGCGAAACCCTCTAATTATTTGATTAGGTTCCCTTCGTGATTCGCTCCATTTTCTTTTCCCCTCTATCTATTTTCCTGCGGTGAATGTTATCATATATGTGGGTATTTTCCTGCGGTTAATGTTATCATATATGTGGACTTATTTGCCGAAGTGACGAGCAGATGTGTGTATTTGCCGAGCAGATGTGTGGATTCGCCTTATTTGCCGAAGTGATGAGCAGATCTGTGGATTCGCCTTATTTGCCGAAGTGACGTGTTAGCGAAAGAATGGACGAGTTGATGTGGGTTTGCTAAAAAAGAGATATCCCGATATTATCCAGGGAATTCCCCTAGCACGAATTTGGTTTAAAGAGAAAATAATTGAAGGTAAGATCGAAGGGAACCTAATCAAGTTTAAAATTAGCCCGAATCAAAATTAGCCCTAATCAAGTTTAAAATTCGACCTAATCAAGTTTAAGCCCTAATCAAGTTTAAGCCCTCAAAATTAGCCCTAATAAAGTTTAAGCCCTAATCAAGTTTAAAATTCGCCAGTTTAAATTCGCCCTAATCAAGTTTAAAATTCGGGCTTCGCCCTCAAATGAGTTACAAAGAGTCTCGCTTCTTTTTACAAATAAATTTGCAAAGATCAATTAAGGCTTCGCGCCCCTAATTAAGTTTCGAATTCCCCATCATCCCATCGGCGGCATCATCATTCCCCATTTCCTCAGTATCTTTGCATTTCGGTCATTTCCTCAGTATCTTTGCATTTCGGTCATTCTACATGATAGGCGCTTCATTCTCTGTGTGCTTCATTCCCGCGCTTAATTCTCTGTGTGCTGCATTCCCGCGTTTCTTATCGGTGTGCTACACTAACCTTCTTTCGCCCCTTCTTTTTAGGGCTAGGGATCCATTTCTCTTCTCCGTCATTCCTGTTAATCTCGTTTTCCCTTCTCCTGCGCTTTCCCTCCCCTGGTTCTCTTTCATCTTATCTCTCCCTCTCTTTCAATTATAAGAAGGAATCGATTCCCCCATTTTCCCATCTTAGGCCCATTTGATTTTTTACCCCATCTTAGGCCCATTTTTCCCCTATTTCTTTCGGATTTTTACCATGCGCGTCTTTTGCCCTTTACTTTCTCATCTTTTGCGCTTTACTCTCTCATCTTTTGCCCCTGTCATCTTTTCTGGTGCGCTGTGGGGTTTTGGGCTTAACTTCCCTCCCCTCCTTACATGCTTTGGTTGACATTTACAAAATTAGTGGAGTTTCTTATCATTATTATTCTCGTTTTAATTTCTTTAGCTTATTTAACTTTAATTGAACGTAAAGTTATGGGTATCATGCAACGTCGTAAAGGTCCTAATGTTGTTGGTTTATTAGGTTTATTACAACCTTTTGCTGATGGGTTAAAATTATTAATTAAAGAATTAATTTATCCTTCATTTGCTAATAAATTTATTTTTTTCATTGGACCTATTTTATTTTTATTTTTAGCTTTTCTTTTATGGTCTTTAATCCCTTTTGGTTATTTTTCTATTTATACCGAAATTCCTTTAACTCTTTTATATATTTTTGCTATATCTTCTTTAAGTGTTTATGGTATTATTTTATCTGGATGGTCTAGTAATTCTAAATATTCTTTTTTAGGCGGATTACGATCTACTGCTCAAATGATTTCATATGAAATATCAATGGGATTAATATTAATGTCTATTGTCTTATATGTTGGTAGTTTAAATTTATTAGATATTATTTTTAAACAAGAATTTAATTCTATTCCTTTTCTTGTTCCTTTTTTCCCTTTATTTTTTTTATTTTTTATATCTTCTTTAGCAGAAACTAATCGCCCTCCTTTTGATTTACCTGAAGCAGAAGCCGAATTAGTTGCAGGATATTCAACCGAATATTCTTCTATGGGATTTGCCTTATTTTTTATTGGTGAATATGGAAATATCGTATTTATGTCTTGGTTAAATGTTATACTATTTTTTAATCCTTTTCATTTCACAATAATTAAATTATCGTTTTTATTATTTTTATTTATATGGGTTCGTGTTGCATTTCCAAGGTATCGTTATGATCAATTAATGAGTTTAGGATGGAAATCATTTTTACCTTTATCATTAGGATTTATCTCGTTTTATTCTACTTTTTTTCTTTTATTTCATTAGGTTTTCTTTCTGGGGCCGAAGTTATTGGTCTTTTATCGCTAAGTTCTAATTTATGGGTCTTTTTCGAGATATTTTCTGCTGTTTTTCTAGATATTTTCTGTACGAGGAGTCTATATTTGGGAGCGCCTCTTTTTTTGTGGGTATTTGCCGTTTTCCATTGAGGATTTGGTTTAAAGCCTAAACCTTAACTCGGGCTCGTTTATTATAATTGAGGATTTGGTTTAAATAGTATCCTAAACCTCAACTCGGGCTCGTTTATTATAATTGAGGAAATTAACTTCGTCAATTGAGGGGCTCACCCATTTTGCCTAGTTTAACCGATTCGGGCGAAACTTAAACACGGGTCCCCCTGAGTAAATAGATATCTCCGTGATGCCGATATAGGTCCTTTATGGAACGGTGTTAATCCGAGATGGTGCGGGCATAGGATCAGAGATGGTGCGGGCATAGGATCAGAGATGGCGCGGGCTTAGTTCGATAATCCTTGAGAGATCATTTGGCCAATTTTGACCTAAAGTCCATTTGTTCCCCCTGCCCCTCTTTTATCATCATTTTATCCAATGTGAAAATTAGGTTAGTAAATAGCTTGAATTGAGATTAAGTTGGCTTAGTAAATCGCTTTAATTTATATTAAGTTGGCTTAGTAAATCGCTTGTCGATTATTCAGTTGGCTTAGTTAATTTCCCTTTAATTTCGATAATTAAGTTGGCTTAGTTAATTTCCCTTTTTCTATCACCTTCATAACCACTACATATCCTCTACTTAATCTCCCCATAA
>Ga0302300_1001070_pt1 | contig 16328 bp, 16 predicted proteins | sample III_Palsa_E1_1_FD_198756 | JGI IMG/M metagenome (GOLD analysis project Ga0302300, IMG submission 198756) | Peat permafrost microbial communities from Stordalen Mire near Abisko, Sweden - III_Palsa_E1_1 | ecosystem: Environmental > Terrestrial > Soil > Palsa > Peat permafrost | place: Sweden... | reverse complement strand
GCATATTAAATTAATGAATACATTGGTTGTTCAATCTACATATTATACATCCTCTACATATTGAAATGTGAAATTACATTTATTTTCTCGTTAAAATGTCACATGTTTATGTGTCCATTGATGGTGAAACTATTCCAATACCATATGGTACTGCTATCAACTCTCACTTGATCAAAAGTATGTTGGATGATATTGAGGAATCAATTATAATACTAATTCCAGACAGATTTAGATCAGTATTTGATAATTATAGAGACTTCTTATTTGGTATTAAGTTATTTATTGATAATGATAATGTAATATTAAATTGTTTTAAACTGGCTAATTACCTACAAGACGATGTTTACTTTGAATATGTATTAACACAAATGTTTGATAATTGGTCTGATATGTCTTACATTATTAATGGTGATAATATTAGTAGTCAATTACGATATGATATTGTACTACACATTCCTTATGATTGGTTACCGAAGTCATATCTTGATGATGATATCTTTGTTGCACAATGGTTGGAACTTAACCAAAATAAAAATGTCATCATCGATGGTAATAAAATTTATCACATTAACGAAATTGTACATACCAATCCTAAAAGTAATGATCCTCAAGGAGTTAATTTAATCAGCTATCATACTACTGATAATGATGTTTATCACCAGTATACTATTCAATATGATAGGTATTGTCAAACGAAGAGGAATGTATACAGTTATATATGGTGTAAAGATGCATTACGAGTTGAAAAACAATTACCACCACTCATTAATTTAATGGTTAATGGTGTTAAACAAGGAATATGGTATGAACAACATCGTGGTGTAAAAATTACGGGTAGAGGTGTATACAGTGATGGCAAAAAACAAGGATTATGGGAACAATGGTTTGACAATGGACAACTTCAGTTCAAAGGTTACTATGATTTCGGATTGGAAATAGGAACCCGGGAGACATTTAATATGGATGGTACATTGCGTGACACAATAGTACATGAAAACGTTACCGATCACGGTCACCATGTTATAGTAGATAATAAATATACATTACGGTAATATAACACTGTAAAAAATACATTACAAGTTAAACTTGTAATACCCCATTCTTCACCTTTCTTTCTCACATAACATATATGTAATAAAAAAATATGTAGATGGATTGAAACAAAACGAAATATTACTATTATTGTAACGATGGTAAAATTGTTAAATAATAATATGGTTTTATCATATAACATATATACAAACTCATATATCTACAAACATGTCATGGAAATTATGTGGATGATTCACATGCAAATGTTACTGCTGTAACCCAGGGACACACACACTCACACAGAATGCTTTTATTACCCTGGTCACAATAGCACCAGCCTGCGGCTAACGCAATGTGGGTGTATAATCTGCGGCATGTCTCACACAAAGATATGTTTGGGATGTAAATTATAATATTGTTAGTTAACAATAGTTATTTTAACTAATATCTCGATGATATACATACAAATAATAATTACAACATAATGTTGTAATCTATATAATATTATCACTATGAAAAGTGTATATGTCAGCATGGATACATAAGCGGTAAGAGGCAAGCGCAGAGAAAGCAAAAAAGTAAGCTGCTTGTGAGATACTTGTAAACCTAATGTTTACAAACAGGATCACAAAAGGCTAAAATCCGTGTAAACAACTAACTACAAATATTACGTATTATAGCAACTATTTATTTGTATCAATTGTAAACTAATATTTGAAATTACTCATTCATACTAATATATATATATATATATATATTATTGCAATTATTTAATATTTGTGCATACAACTAACCACAAATATTAAGTGTTTATATTAATATGGTTAAGTAAATTACTATTATAAACTAAAAACAAGATATGTTAATATTATTAGTATAGTTACATTGTGTCCGTGGTTGGTTGTTTACACGGATTTTATGTTATTGTTCTTGTATGAAGAGCTGCGCTTGTGGCACCCAACCTTTGTTTTACCACAGATTAGAGACAAGAGCAAAAAGAGAGAAAGGTAAGCTTTGCTAAAGTGAAGCTAACTTTTGGTAAACCGAAGACAAGTTACGATAAGTAAAAGAATTATAACTACTGTTTGAGTAAGTATCAATAAAATATAAGTACAATTACATAAAATTTGTGTAGTCAACTAACCACAATAATCATGTAATTTTCTGTCACAATACATATTTAAATCACTTGGTGTTTAAAATAAATAGCATTACAATCTACTTCCACGAATAAAAAGTATATGTTTTTTGGTTTTAACATCGTTAATATAATTACAACTTTGAGTTGTAGTAACATATTAACTATAAAGTATACACTTATTATAATATACATAATATTTATATTGTAACACCATATGATACAATCAAAATTACTTCTATTTTGCTATATATGTAAATTGTATACTATTTACGATAATCCAAAATTTAAATATGGTGTCTGCAAACAAAAAAATATACCCAAAATACATATATACTTTAGGAACAAAGATTTGATTAAACCTGTGGTTGAAGCGAAAAAGATGACCTATGACAAAGATAAATAACTATGTTATATATAATGAGATACTTATAACACTAAGTCTCACAAAAACATATATATATCTAGAATATAGTTATTCTGATAGTTATTCTGATAGTTATTCTGATAGTTATCCTGCGAAAATATAACTGTGAATAGATTTTATTAAACATGATTGTATAACTACAATATACCTATGATTAATTGTTTACATAAAATTTATGTAATTATTATCCAAAAGTGGGGGTGGGGTGGGGTGGGAGAGAGAGAAGGAGAGGAGATGACTGCTCTTAACAGTAATACTCATTTATATACTCACACTATACTTCCATTCTTTTTCTCCATTGTCTATCCTCATATATCTTAGAATAATTACATAAAATCTGTGTAGGCAACCAACCACAATAATCATGTGATTATATAAGTATTCACTATTGAAGTAACCAATTATTATCAGTGGTAATAACATGATTATTGTGGTTGGTTGCCTACACATATTTTATGTAATTATTAACATAATACCACATTTAAATTACATAAGTATTTTTCTTTCTTCCTTTATTCATTACAATACCATACAATATTATATACATATACTATCTTTGTTTTTATGTAAAATGAGTGCTAATTAGTTTTTTGTTAACTAATATTAAGTATAACAGAAACTAGTATTGTATATGCAATATTAATTTAGTATAAAACCATTTTATACTATGAAATACAAAATAAAAAATATGTAAAACATAATTTGTACGTATACATACATAACTATTGTAATATATATATATATATATATATACATACACATTCAATAAACAAAAACAGTAAACTCTCATCATGATAACACATATGTTATTATATAATTTATAACTATTATTGTAATAACATATATCATGTAATAATATTAAATACGGTTGAAATATATGTATATGTAAGTTACATAATTAAATACCTATATATTTAAATAATTAAATAGTTAATTAGTTAATTAGTACATGATAATCATGTATAAACGATACTAGTATTAATGTTATCAGACTGATATTATATGCATATATATATCTAATATTAATTACGCAATCAAATATGTGATATATAAATAAATAACAAACATTGTAATTGTTATGTTAAATATAGTAATTGTTATGTTAAATATAGTAATTATTAATCAATACAACAAATATTTATTTTTGATAAAACCAAGTTTTATTTTCAACAACAATTTTATAACAACTCGGTAAATTTAAGAAATTCGCCAAAAATGTTGTCAGTTGACAAATTTTGTTATTGTTTAAAGTTGTTAGCGTAACAGATGTACACAAACATAATCTATCACACACATACATATACAAAGTATAAATACATGGTGTTAAAATTGTAGAAACATATCGGTGTCTGAACATTATTTCATTTCATGTAAACATGTTCAACTATTAAGAAGTTTACGACATATAGATGTATAGTAATTACAATATGACATTGTAATACATGTTTATAGTAATTATCATAAGATATAACCATGTATTAGTGTAATAATATATACAGTTGTGTATATTATTACACTATTCACTAATTTATTACGTAACATAATGACTATTTATTGTGTTACATAATAACCATTTTGTGTGTGTGTGGTGGATGAGAGATTAGATTGTCAAACAATCTAAATATATGTAGAGTATTTAATTTTCTATTCATATTCACATTCATATTCACACATAGTACATGAATAGAACGTTTGTTTGATGGCATCATGGTTAACCTCTTCACTATGTTTATTAACAATATATTTCCAATCGGGTGATAATATATCATTTAGAAATAGTGCAACAACTAATTTATATCCTCTGTCACAAATGGACATAAGAATATCTTCGACCGAATGACGATACATGGCAAGAGAAACTAAAAAACTACTTCTTTTGGCATTTGTAACCCATATTCCTTCCATGGAAAACGAAAATTGGGGAATATTGTCAGCGTCTGCTCCTTTTTCCCTTACAATTCTAAACCAAATGTACAAATCTAAACCTGTAACATGTTTAGTTTTCAAAGCATTTTGAATCGTTACTCTGTGACCAATTGACTGCATGTCTTTTACAATAGTTTTATAAAGACTCATGTTACCTTATAACAATGATTTATAATAGTTGCATTATTATACACTACTTTGTATTAATCAATTTACTTACATTAAATAACTATAAGTTCATGTTCATGTTCATCTAACCAAGCTTCATAAGCAACTTGTGAGGTGGATTTTTGGGTAAACTTATGTTTATATTCGGGGTGTAAGTGTGTGAGCCAACGATGACAAACTGCACATAACAGTAAGCTATCTTGATTATCATCATGTGTATTACAATACACAGTATTATAATCTTTATTAACTGTCATCATACCACTATTACTAATTTTTCCCAAGTATGGTGGTGACTTGTAAGGACTAAAGGTCTCTTTCATGATACTGGTATTATCTTCTTTTGAATTAGAACAATATTTATTAGCTGTTTCCAATAATCTCTGTACTTGTGATTGTGACATGGTGTTAAATTTCATCTCATACCAAACAATGTACACATCTAATACGTCTTCACCTATATCATCATCTTCACAACTACGATCTTTATAGTGATAACCAACACGAAAATCTAGATCGTAGATAGGAAATGGTATATTGTAATTATCTTTATCACGATAGATATCTGAGGTGCAAGCATGACCTTGGTGACAAATGTCACAACCTATTCTAATATCGGTCAATGAACTAACATAAGTGTTATAGTCATTACTACCATAACCTACCGGTAATGTAACCAAAGTATATGGTAGTAATTTCTTGTATGTGGAAGCTCGGAATTCGGCACCTTTGGTTCTCATATTTATATTTTTATTGTTAATAAAATATTAATGATAAAAATATGAATTTCATTGAAAAGTGTACAGTGGAGACTAATTTTGTTATTGCTTGTCAACAAGGAAATATTCAACAAGTTAAATGGTACTTATGTAATCCAGAAATTGATGCTAATCATTGTATGGATGATTATTACAGAACACCTTTAATACAAGCTTGTATCTTCGGACATACTGAAGTTGTTAAATTGCTATTACAACACTCAGATATCGGTGAGATTAACAAATCTAGGTTTTGTTGTGAAGGAGGTGAAGATGGTAACTTATTTTTAAATGCATGTAAGTATAATAGAACTTGCATATTGGAACACATCTTACCTATTCCAAACTTGGATATCATCAGTCATGATAGTAAAGGAAAAACCGGTCTCATGTACATATGCGAACATGGTAATTATGATATGTTAAAGTTATTATTAACATTACATCCTTTTACCATTGATAATAATAATCATAATAAACATAGTAAAGATGATGAATATAATATTGGCATTAATAGTGTCGATAACAATTTAGATACCGGCTTACATTATGCTATAAAACATAACCATATGAATATTTTTAAGTTACTACTACTTGAATCGGATATTAATATTACATGTGTAAATTCTGATGGTGCCACACCTTTAATATTGGCTTCCGATTTTCAGAGAACAGAAATGGTAAAGTTACTATTGGATAAACTTGTCACCGATAACAAAAATATTGTTAACAACAACATTAACAGTAATAATAATAATAATATTAACCATGTTGATAGATATGATTACACTGCATTGCAGTATGCTCAAAAGTATAACAATAAAGAAATTATCAACCTGATATCAGATAAACTAAAGATGTCAATATCTGTATAATTACACGCACATATAAAATTATAAAGTAGTAATATATTATTTTATATGAGATAACATACATATATTAACATAGTTAATATATTATTGATAATATGGTAAGTACCAAATAAGTAACTATATATGTATATACAATTAAAGTTATCTGGAATGTCATCACTACCAAAAATACATGACATATTCCCAAATTGTGAGTAACTTGTTTATTGGAGTTGTGTACAATACAATATATAATTTACATGTATTGTCATCGACAATGATTGATATTATAATTATTAACTATAACAACAACATAATGTAACTACACACACAACATATATACATATTTGCGATATTACAAATTATTATACTTCAAATGTACATATGTTAAACTAAAATATAATTTTATTATGTATAAAGGTTGAATGATTTTGATATCTTTGAGATATAAATATAATATGATGATGTAATAGATATAATATAAAAATGTCAATTACTCTTAATTATGGTGATACGAATATTTATGTACCATATGATACAGCCATACGATCAGAGTATATAAAAGACTTAGTTGACGGTTTCGGTGAGGAGGTTATCATTACAATTCCAGACAAGTACTTAAATAAAACATATAATTATGTAAGTTGTAAGTCTGCCTTCCAACACTACATCTCATTTCTACTTAGTGATAATAATGGTGACAGTAATAGTAATATAGATGATAATAAAATAAGTATCATCCGTGACAAAGATAAATTAAAAACATGTTTTGATATCTACAGTTACTTTGTTGATGATGGTTACTTTAAATTTTTAATGCAACAGTTGCATGATAATTGGACGCATGTGTTTACATTTATTTACACAAACATTGACCTTGGTTTACAACGAGAGATATTCCTTCACGTACCATATGACATGTTACCACAGGAATATATTAACAATAAGATGTTTTTTGGCGCTTGGTTAGATCAAAATAAAAACAAGGTTATTACTTTAAATACAACAACAAATTACCATTGTAATGTCTCTTTTGATATCCCCCCTCCTCTTTCTACTAGTGATAATAGTAATTATAAAGTAACTATATTTCACACTATACGTAACAAACCAAAGATGGGCTTCGCCAAGGGAGAAGAAGTATACTCAGAAGACAATAACTGTGTCAAGGAATTGGATACCAGAAAAATTTTAGAGTACAACTCGGGTACCAATCTTATACGTGAATCCGAGCATGTGATGACCAGTGATGATTGTTGTAAACAAGGTATATTGAGAGCATGGTATTATAACAACAATATTTATAAACCTATATGTCAAGGTGAATATGAGAGAGATATGAAACAAGGGTTATGGAAAGAATGGTTTTATAGTGATGATGATGGTAAAACAACTAATAATAATAATAATAATTTTATAGTTTTATGTGAGTGCGAGTATGTTGATGATAAAAAACATGGATTATGTAGGGAATGGTTTTCCGATGGTAAATTAGCATGTGAGTGTAACTATGTACATGGCGAATTACATGGAAAATATAAAACTTGGATCCACGATGATAGTAATGATCAATATAAATCACTGAGTGATCATGACTATGTTCGCGGTATTTTAGTATCCACAGAATCTTTATGTGTCTATCCCAAATCTGTAGTAGAGTATATATTAACACCTGACAATGGTGACTTTGATAGATTAATGAGTAAACTTATAGGTACTAAACGATAAGTGGTGTTAATATTACACATGCTATACCGAACAAGTAAATAATCAAATATGCATGTTTATAGTACTATACTCATTCTAACTACTTTACCCATTTCTAAAATGTGTACCACATAACTTTATATTTTGTCTATCGTTAACACACACAAAACGAATTATATTTGTGTTATAATGGTGTGTAATTACACGATAAGTTTATCATTGATATACAATGATGTAACGTACTTTGTTATCTTATAGTTTTACAGCATGTTGAACTGTATGTTGATGTTAAATTAAAATATATGCATGTGTGTGTATATATTACAAGTCTAATATTTGAACTGTATTACAAACTGTAATACAGTGACACAATGTTTGTGGTTAGATTAATTACACAACTGTTATGTAATCGTTTTAGATAGACAATAAAAAGAAGTAAAAGAAGAAAGCATAGAGTGGAGAATTTCACTTGTTTAAAAATTTGTAACAACATGACTGTTACAATGAATAGTTGGCATAAATAATTACATGACATAATATATATGTATCTTTGTTGTGTATACAAACATAACTTGGTAATATTGTTATTACTTATAACCATTCGTAATTGTGTTGATGTATAATTATATAAACAACAATCCGTGAGAGCAATGAAATCGAAAACAAATACTTTGGTAAATGTAAAGTGTGCTTGCAAAAACACAGTGGTGTTTTCATACAGGGATGATCACATTCAATATGTGCAATATGTGCAAATAACAATCCACCAAGTTATCGGGACCTACTAATATTACAACGTAAACATTTCTCATCCCAATTGTTTTATATCTCAAATATATTAAGTATATATGTTTATTGTTCATTGTAAATGGTCAAAACAACATTGTATTTAATAAAAACAATTACATGTACTAGTTGGAACTAAGATAACCAAGATAGGTTACAATAGTGTTTTATACTGACGTGTGTATATGTAATTGTTTTTAATGTTGTTATAAATCACAAGTTGACGTCGGAGTAAATTTTTATTTCATGTAAACGTCGACTCCCAAATTTGGATTATCTATTAATAAACAATATGTATGCATACATATATGTTATTACTAGTATGTAACAATTAGTTATATTATTATTATTATTATTCTACATTGACACTTCTTAATTGTCAAACAAATTTATATACTATAATATGTGTAATTGTATTATCCAATATATTTAATTGATTAGTATACATAACATTGTTTAACACAGTTTATCTTATGATTAATAGAAAATAGTCGATATATGAATTATAGTTAGGTATGTTTAATACAATAATATTGTGTCAAAATAACATATTAACATTGTGCTAAATTGATAATATTGTTTCAAGTAAATGGAGGTATATGTATGTATATTGACTAGTTAAACAAAGTAAATGGATTAACATACATGGAGTTGGAGTGGTAAAGTATCAAAAGTGACATCTTGATGTGATGAATCGTGTGTGACGTAAATAATTAAATATCAACAACAACATGAGTTCAAACATTAACATGATCGTGACGCAAACCTCTCCCATGTCATCAGGTGATGCACCCCCTCCATCATACAATGATACTGTGTCCTGGCAAGCACCAAAACAAAATGGTGTAGTCTCATCAACACAACAACTGCCATCATCGACAAATAATACCATATTTGTTATCCCTGAAACACGATCTCAAGTACAGCCTCAAGTACAGCCTCAAGTACAGCCTCAAGTACAGGCACAAACGATGGATCGTGATGCACAACATACACCAGTGAGTAGAAGGCGTACTTGTTGTGGGTCACGTCATACTAGTGGTGTTGAAACGGTAGATACCAACTCCAACTGTTGTGACTCATTTCTTAATTGTTATATTGTTTCACTGTTGTTTAACAACAATGGTGTTAATGGTAATAATGGTGATAATAGTTGTTGTTGTGGTTGCAATGGATGTGACTGTAATGATTGTAATTGCAACTGTGACTGTTGTAAATGTGACAGCTGCGATTGTGGTGACTGTGATTGTAGTGGTTGTGACTGTGATTGTAGTGGTTGTGACTGTGATTGCAATTGTGACAATTAAAACCTTACATATAACATGTTCTACATCAAAAAACATTGTTTATGTTGTATAATTTACAAACTGTGTTTGTAAACTGTGTTTGTGAAATAACATCTTGTGTTATCAATGATGCATACACAACTGTATATCTTGCTAATTTGTAGCAACATATGTGGTTTGTATTATGTTTGTTATTCCAACAATCATCAACGTAATACTTATCAATAATATAAATTACAATAATATATTGTAATAAAATAATATAAATGTGTAATGTATGATAAACATAAATCATGTATTAAACCATTTTTAACATGTACAATCATACATGTTTGTACAAAATAGTAATATAACAAATGGTTACCTGAAGATTAGAATAATCATGTATTTTGGGTACACCTTAACATTCCCATGATTTTTTGGTGGTGAATTAAAAACACCAAAAATTATGCAACTATACCAAAAATTCAATCTAACAATTGTTTATTTGATGTGGCTAATGCCTACTTCTTGATTGACGTAAGTAATATTGTTAGTACATTGACATAATATTGATGTTTCTAATCCACCATCAAATGTTTATGTTCTCATTGTTGTCTAATTTTAGTTATTCAAACAATATTATATAAGTTTGATAACTATTTACGGTTGTAATTATTTACGTTAATCATCTGTTGTGAACATACACATATGTGTTTATAATTCTTAACTACTATAATATATATATTATGTAAATAATAACTTGTTATGTATTAAAATAATAACTTGTTATGTATTAAAATAATAACTTGTTATGTATTAAAATATGTAAAATAATAGTCTGATGGAACAATAAATGTTTGTATTTTATTATATATACAAGTTTAAAATGTAAAATAGCGATAACATTATTAACCTTATATATTAACCTTATATATTAATTTAATGTAAATAGTATTAAACATATTTACAATTCACGATATAATAAAATATTTTATTATATAGGGAAATATAACATGGCAATATTTATTTGTAACTATTTACTAATAACCAACTACTTTTGACACATTGTATAATTTGTGGTATTCAACGAAGTACTACTTATTCGCTTGAAACAATTAAACAACTTTGGGATGTTTAATAATTGTAATTTATAATCTATAATCTATAATTGTATTGACAATATTACATATGATATAAGTATTTACATTAACACATTTCAACCATATTGTCGAAAGATGTAAACTAAATAACAGTACGAAAAATACATTAACATTACTATATGTATTAATGTTTATTGTAATAAACATTACAAAAGTAAAAATTGTAAAGTTACATCTATTGTCAATAACATTTTGTTTGATGTGTATACATATTATTACACATGAATAATGTAAATACTTATCTTAACATAATTTAAAAGTAAATAATATACAATTAATGTAGGTAAGCTTACACCTGTAATATTGAAAAATATAAAAATATGGTGTACCACACAATTTTCAGTTTTTTGTATTATTAGTGGTATCACATACACATACACCTACCCAAAACATGTTATACATTATATACTTGTTATTATCATGAAGTAATAAAATAAAGTGGTAACAAGAATATATATATATATATATATATATACTAGTAAGGAATAAATTATGTTAAACAACTGTATAGTTGTTGATGCAATTACACAATATTGGTGTATTCAACTATCCACCAATATTGTGTAATGTTGACTATTATATAGTTGTTTAACACAATAAATTAACTGTAATAGCAAAATGTAAAAATAATAACATATTATTATATGTATATACCATTAATATTATTCGAATTAATATTTGTTTATATTAGAGTAAATATATAATAAGTATGGAACATTAAAAACATAAATATTATGTAATGGTATTCATACCAAAATAATTATTAACCAGTGTGTTTTGTATGATTACACAAAATTTGTGATTTCAATTATCCACAAAGATTATGTAATATTACATACCTATATTTTTATAATTACATGAAATTGGTGTTTCTAATTATCTACTAATTTCATGTAACCATAACAGTAACTATAATAGTAATTACACAATATCTATGTGAGTTGAAGGTATATTTAAAATATAGCTATATCCCACGGAAATGACTGTGAAGAGATAGTATTAGAGAAGTGAGCGGAGTGATAAGTAAAACTAAAGGTAAAGCAATAAGTAAAAAGAAAAGATTGACCTGTTGATAAATAACTATTCACATAATATTGTGTTGTAATATTGGTAATATTGGTAACACCAATAATTATAATAGACCAGGTACATGGTATTAGTGGATAATTGGATACACAGATTTCATGTAATTATTGTGTTACAAACAGGTAATTATAAGTAATATTAACGTAAGTGATGTCATTACTAATATTACGTATGTGGTACATTAAATGTATGAATACACTGTTGTTATTTTTTACCAATTGATATTTGCAATAAACTTATTAACCAATAAATACATAATAGTATAAGTATTCAAACATCACTTAAAACATCCCAAACACATACATATCCACACATACACACATCCATTGTAGTAAATATAGACACATTTGTATAAAATATATAAAATTTTGATCCACACTAAAAACAGTACCAATTTTAACACGCGTAAATTTATATCTTTTCGAAAGATACATTTATTGTTAATAAGCATTATATTTTATATAAAATATTGGTTGTATAGACAATAATTATTATAATAGTGAATGTTGTTAATCTACTTATATTCCCTCTCCTCCTCTCTCTCTCCTCTTTCCTCTCTTATTTTCTTATTATGTTTATTTTTCTTACTCCACTTTCTTCTACATTACACACATATATGTATTAGTAATACTAAATTGTGTTAGTAACGGTGTATAAATTTATACATTGTTTAATATAATATATAATGTTTACAATTGTTAATAAATTCATTACACGTGAAATTTTGATTTATAATAATATATGGATAGTAATTAACAAATAATTATGTTTTGGGTGATTGAGAAATCAGAAGAGAACTTCGCTTGGGGACATCAGCAAAGTGGAACAGTAGTAACATCTAATGGTGATGTTTACAAGTATCAAACATTTGGAAATGATAAGTTGGAACACATATCTGACAAAATTAAACCACAATACAAACAACAAGCAATTGTTGATCGTTCAGATATTAATATGTTAAATACTATGTTGAACGAAACAGAATTGGATAATATTTCATTGACTGAACCAGTGAATAAGATGTTTGATCGAGGTACAAACATTTACAATGTATACTTCAATGATAAAAAATATACAATTTATCAGTACGGTGATTGGACTCGTGAACCAACAACAGATTATGGTAATGAGCTACTGAGAAAGATTCTATCCATTATACAACGTATTTAATAACTACAAATTTTTACATCTATGTTATAATTATAATTATAATTATAATTATATTCATTAGACTCCCAGAGTCTAATACACTTAAAATATATCATAACATAATTCAATAATATATTATGTGAATAAAATATACCATTATTACATTCACGTAATATTATTACTTTAATTTTCCAGTCAAAAACATAGTTTGTTTAGTTTTTAGTATTACAAATGTATTTATTGCATGTAAAGACCATGGTAATAAATACAATTGTAATATTAAAAACTACAATTTAATATTACAAGGTTGGAAACATAAAGGTACATTAGCTAACTTATTATATCACAAAAATATATTGGAAAGTAAAAAAGATTTAAATTACAAATTTACAGAGGAGTAGAGTGGGGAGAGAAAGAGATAGAGAGGTGGATAATACGGTATATATATTAAATTTTTTAATATATTGTGATTGTGTTTGTTTTATAATATTGTAATTATTGTGTTACATATACACACTGTAAGGATATATTTATTTTGTACTGGATGTATAATACACAAATACACCCTATAGTAAATATATATATATATATACATATATACATTTCGTATAAATAAATATGTAAAATTGTTTATCGTAAACATAACATAAATTTAGATTCTTACAAATTTATTAATATTCATGTACTTTACTTCATATGTGTATATATATATATATTGTATTACATAATATATAAAGTAAAGTACACACATTTTACTTTAGTTAGAATATACTAACATATTTAATATACCAAATATATGTATAATATAATTATTATTAAAATAAATATAATAAGATTTATTTTTATTTCCTAGTATTATTACATAATAGTCGTGTAAGCAACTATCCACGACTATTATGTAATAATATGATTATCTTATCCATTAATAAAAATGTACATTTATTAACCGCAAAGACATATAGATATACATTTAGTAGTTATAATAGTACTAATATTTTTAACCTGTTTAAGAAACAGAGGTTAAATCTCACCCTTATATTTCTAATCTACCCCGAGGTAGATTAATTTAAATCCTTTTGTCCACAATATTTACTAAATATTATAACTATACATTATATACCTTTACTTTTACAGGTATTTTTGGTTTGATGTATTTTCTCACCAAAACCAAAAATATGTCAAACAAAGATGTCACCTGTAAAATTAAAGGTAAGCAATACTATGCTATAGCATATAGTGTATTTAATACTTTTTTCTACCTTAAAATCTTTTTATTCCCACTACAATATATAGTTATATATTATCTTACTTTATAAATACAGGTAAATCTTGGTTTGACATATTTTCAACCAAAACCAAAATATGTCAAACCAAGATTATCACCTGTAAAATTAAAGGTACTTAATAGTGTATTTATACAGTATAGTGTATTTAATACTTGTTTCTACCTTAAAACCTTTTTATCCTCACTACAATATATAGTGGGATATTGGTATACTTTAAAAATACAGGTAAATCTTTGTTTGACATAAAACTTGTTCATACCGAAAATATATCAAACCAAAAAATTACCTGTAAATTTAAAGGTATATAATAAAAATAAGTTAGATTAAATGTTTTCGGTGTAAAAGATACTTTAAACAAAAAGATGTTGGAATACCGTAAAATAAATGTTGTAAAATGAACAATGTAATGATGAGTATTTTGAGATATAAATTATATTGAATATATTTTAATATCCAACTAAAAACTCTTTAACCAAGATATATATGTATATATTAGTATTAATGTAATTTACATACATAAACATCAAAAAGAGTTAGATATGTTAAATAAAATATAATGTATTCAATAGCATAATATCTTAAATATTATACAATAACTGTATTGTTGTAAACATTTCGGTATAGTAATAACATACCAATTAAGACTCTTTGGGTGAATTGGGGAAGGTCAGGTATTCTTGGATATTCTTGGGAATCCTCTGAATATATGTGTATATACTAAAGGTAGTAAAATCGTAATAATTATAATACAATTTACTTTATTTATGTATATTTTCATAAACAATTCCTAAATATCTTCTATATACAAATATACATATTCGGACAATATCCAAGAATATCCAAGAACAACTGGCTTTTTCCAATTATCCCTCCCTCCCCTCGATCTACTCTGAATATCACTGATTCTATATTGTTTGGATTGTAGTTTTTGGTGTTAAATATTTTATGTTAATATCAAAAGTTACTCGAATGACAAAATACACATTGTATACAAATTATTTTAAAGTAATCTTGCTATTAACAAAAAGCATACATAACAATTATGTATTTAACAATACTTGGATAATGTATGTATGTATGTATGTATGTATATGTTATAATAATGTTCATGACAAAGATATTCTACAATATTAGTTTCTCTTACAACACAATAAGAAAACATATAATATCTTATTAAACTTCATTCAACCGTGATCAAAATATATAAAAATTTAATTAACACTACATACATATATATATATATATTCATACAACATTAAGATTATAATTATAATTTGGTGTTATAGATGTTTTGGTTGTTATAATCCAGGGTTAAATAATTATTTACGACATACATATACATCTGTATATCTTCTTTGATGTTAAAATATACAGATGTATATATATATTCAACATATTGTTGAATAAATAGGATGGTAATTATACATATTATATAAGTATAATATTATCAATAGTAATTGTATAATTACATGATTATTGTGGGTGGTTAAAATACACAATAATCATGTAATTATTAACATATTATACTGTTATTTAATGGTGATTACATAAAAATTCAGGTAACTAATACTATCCACAATAATCGT
>Ga0302300_1001066_pt1 | contig 16365 bp, 16 predicted proteins | sample III_Palsa_E1_1_FD_198756 | JGI IMG/M metagenome (GOLD analysis project Ga0302300, IMG submission 198756) | Peat permafrost microbial communities from Stordalen Mire near Abisko, Sweden - III_Palsa_E1_1 | ecosystem: Environmental > Terrestrial > Soil > Palsa > Peat permafrost | place: Sweden... | reverse complement strand
TAACTGTAGTTTAACCCTGTGCATCATTGTCCATAGATTAGACGCTGTTATTCCCAGTTCCTTACAAACCTCTTCCGAAGAATATTCTTCCATTACTTTTAGGGTAAAACATGCCCCGGCTTTGGAAGGTAGCAGTTCCATACATTTTTTAAGTATTGCTTCAAACTCCTCGTTCTCTATACTATTCTCAGTATAAGCCCATGTTTTAGGCATTCTTTCCTCTTTCCAATGCCCTTCCCAAAAACCCGAAGTTGTAAAATAGTTCTCATCCGCGCATCCCTGCTGTAATTCAGATTCCTTTCTGCTTACTTTCTTTCTATAATAGTCAATAATTTTTCTTTTAAGAATAGCAATCAGCCATGTCCTTTCAGAACTATCTCCTTTAAAAGACTCCCTTGCTTTTAAAGCGGAATAGAAGGTTTCCTGCACTAAATCCAAAGCGTCGTCTTTTACATAAATGCGAGTAATGGCATACCCATAAAGGTAGTCGCTATGTTCTTGTGCCCATTTTTCCGGCTTAAGAGGTATAGCCATAAAAAATAACAGGATTAGTAATACAATTACTAAACTTATGCAGAAGCAATAACTTAAAAAAGAACTTCAGATAAATTTATTGTTAATAAAGAGATTACTTAAGGCTTTTTAAGGCTTAAGTACGCTTTTTCTGCTTTTATTATCAGTATGACTGCGACGGTTTGATAAATTACTCCCTTTATTTTTTAGACATTCCAGCTTTACTATCTTTAGTTCTATTGGTAAAGCTTTATTATGAACTATCATGGCAACTACCTTTTAGAGGGTCTTCGTTTTGCAATCCGACCCTTCAAAAACTTATAGTAATAAAATTACTATGGTATTTTCAACAAAATTAGTAATGAATTAAACAATAAAACTTCTCAATTATGGCTTTTATAAAATGCAAGATGAGAAATTCGACATTAATATTATTAACAGGTAATAAGCCTATTGTTAATCTTAAATTAACATAAAACTATTAGAAAATATGTCAAATGTCCAATATATGGCTATATAATAGGGGTATAAATGGGCTAAAAGAGATTGTTATTTTTTATATCTGAACAAATTATTCAGAAAATTTGTATCAAATACATTATAAATAATACTAGTAATAGTAACGCTATTACATACATTTTTTATGTAGAAAGCAGCAGAGTTAAGTTTTTATTAATTGTAATAGTTATCATTTTTATAGAAAATTTTACTAAAAGCATTTTTTTTTTGCAAAAAAGCTTTACCTTGTCTCTCACTTAATTAAATTTGTAAATAGTAAAGTTATTTTTATAAAACCTAATAGTTAAAACAATGGCCAAAAGTAAAACACCAGCACCAAAGAAAAAGGTAGTAAAAGCTGCCGCAAAAGCTACCAAAGTAGTAAAAGCTGCCGCAAAACCTGCTAAAGTTGTAAAAACTGCAGCAAAGGCAGCCAAACCTAAAAGAAGCAAAGAAACCAGAGAAAAGATTGCAAAGGCAAGAATGAAGCCAGTGCAACAACTATCTTTAAAAGGAAAATCAATCAAAACGTTTCCTTCTCTTAAAGAAGCTGCAGAAGCTACCGGAACACACCCTTCCAACATCATAAAAGTATGTAAAGGAGAGTTAAACTCTGCGGGAGGCTTTTCCTGGAAATACAAAACCAAATAGTTTTAACAGTATTTTAACAAAACAGGCGTTCTGATTATATAGTTGGAATGCCTGTTTCGCTTTATTACATAGCTAAACTATTACTTAGGGGTAACTTTCCCTTAATACATTATTAACTTTGGTAATATTCCAATAAACTATTAGCTACCCTTAACCCACTGGCAAGGGCTGCTTCTACGGTGCCCATTTCAGGCCCTTCGTATAGGGCTTCCCCTGCAAAAAATAAAGTATTAGCTACCGGTTCATTCAAAATTTTCCTGGCTTCCTGCGTTTTTACCATAGCATAAGCGTAAGCCCCTTTAGCAAAAGGGTCGGAGGCCCAATTGGCTATATAATGAGTTTCTAATTTTTCCTTAAGCTCCTGCGCGCTTAGTTTGAAAATAATAGATAGAGATTGGATAGCTTCGTTTAATATATAATCATCCGTTTTGTCTTTAAAACTTTCAACTTTTGTACCGGCCAGCCAGCCGGTAAGCAAGGGAACTTCATCAGGAAACTGAGTCCACCAAGTAGGTATGGGGGCCTGGGAGAGCAAAAAGCCCATATTTGACATAGTAGTTCCACTATCCCCCACAATGGTTCTCCAGAACTGCTGTTTAAATTGTAACAGTATTTTAATTACAGAGCCATAACCTATAGATTGGGCTGCTTCAAGCTTTTCTTCAATTGGCGGTAAAAACTGTATGGAACCTTCCCTAAATAATCCCAAAGGAATGGTTATTATAACTTTTTGTCCCCTAAAAAGTTGCCCGTTAGTGGTAGTTACTTCTACCTCTCCCTGCTTCCAACTGATTTGTTTTACTTCCTGAGATAAGAGAATTTCTCCCCTATTTAGTTTAATTTCCTTCTCAAGAAAACTTATAAGCTCTCCATAACCATTGGTAATTCTATATTGCGCCTGCCATTCGCTATCGCCCATTAGTTCATCCCGAAAGGCAAAAATACTTGCTTTACTTATATCTGCAGCGTCGTACCCTTCTACAAAACCAGTTATAGAGGTTCTTAATTCAGTATGCTCTTCATCAAAAAAGTACTGATCAAGAAATTCTTTTACCGTCATATCCTGTCCAAGCTCCTTTAATTTCTGCATTACTATCCCCCATCCGTCCATAAAACCAGCTTCATTCGTGAGTCTGTCGTTTTTAAGCTGCCAGTTTTCCGCTTTTATACTAGTATAAGGTATATTTCCCTCTTTAAGCAGCCCAAGTGTAACCGGCAAATTACCATGCACAAACTCCGCCCCGGCTTCAACGGGGAAACTAAAACTGTCTTTAATAGTATAAATTCGCCCCCCTATACGCTTGCGGGCTTCCAGTACCAATGTCTTTTTACCTGCTTTGGTAAGTTCCCTGGCAGCCATAAGCCCGGCTGCTCCCGCTCCTATTATAATTACATCGTAACTTTCTGTTTCTGGCATTTCTATACTTTCTACTTAAGTCTCTATTAATACATTAAACAGCATGAATCTACCGAATCATCTGCTCAATTATACCGGCTTGTTTGTTATGATTTGTTATTTAATCTAAAAATTAAATCGTTCTTTTAGTCTTTTATACCCGCTACGGCTAACCGGAACAACTGCTTTATTCTTTAGGGCTATTCTGTAGGAGTCTTTTTCGTAGGGTTCTATTTGGGCTATATAGTCTATATTTATTATATAAGAGCGGTGCACGCGGACAAATTGTTTACTATCCAATTGGTCTTCGTAATACTTCATGGTTTGCTGCTTCAGGTATTTTCCTTCTTCGGTATATAACATTACATAGTCGTCCTGGGCTTCCAGGTACACCAGTTCGCTAACGGGAATAACCTTTACTTTAGTGCCTGTTTTAACTACCACCCTATCTGTTCGTTCTTCCTGTTGTGGCAGGTTATCCAACATTTTTTTTACTTTTCCTTTCTCTTCTTCAGCGTCTTTTATCCGCTCCCTCACTTTATTTAAGGCAACGGAAAAGCGTTCTTTAGAAAATGGTTTTAACAAATAGTCAATAGCATTGTTCTCAAATGCTTTTATGGCAAACTGGTCGTATGCGGTAGTAAAAACTACAAAAGGTATGTTATCCAACACTTCCAGCATTTCAAAACCAGTAAGTTTAGGCATTTGCACATCTAAAAATAATAAGTCGGGCATGTGCTGTTGCACCGCTTTTGCTCCCTGGAAGCCGTCCGAACACTCTTCAGCTATTTCCACATCCGGATGCTCTTTTAAATAAGCCTTTATAAGTTCCCTTGCCAGGGGTTCATCGTCTATAATAATTGCTTTCATACTATTATGATACGTATGGAATACGCAAAGTTACTGTAAATAAATTATTAGTATTTGTTATTTTAACCCATTCTCCTTTTCCGTATAGTAAATTAAGCCGCTCCTTCACATTTTTAATACCCATGTTTTTACCTGTAGTCCTCTTCTTTTCCGGCTCATAGTTGTTTGCAATAGTAATTACAAGCAAATCATTCTCTCTTTTACAACTCACCTTTATTACTACTTGTTCTGTACTTTCATAAACCCCATGTTTTACGGCATTCTCTATAAGGGGCTGCATAATCATATTAGGCACTTTGTCTTCCATACATTCGTCGCTTACTTCATTTTCCAATGCCAGGCGATTCCCGAAACGGGTTTTTTCTATTTCCAGGTATAGCAGGCAGTTGCTTAACTCTTCGTAAAACGGAACCAACTGCGATGTTTTCTGCCCTAAGGAATAACGCAGAAAAGAAGAAAGTTTAATTACCATATCCTGCGCCCTACCAGGATCTGACAGTGTTAAAGAACTTATGGAATTTAAACTATTAAAAATAAAATGAGGATTTAGCTGCGACTGCAAAAGCTCCAGCTGGGTTTCCTTTATTATAGAATTTAGCGCGGCCGTCTTTAGTTGATTTGTTTTAAAAGACACATAGTAAATATGCAGGTAGTAGAAAAGAATAATAAGAGTATAGAAAAGAAGCCCCATAAACAAACGCGCAGGGAGGGTGACCAGCAAGAAATTTTCATATTCAACATTACCGTGTTTATTAAAAGCTATCGCCGATTCTCCCATGCTTATCATTTCTATAACCATAAAGCTTAGCAATATCCACACCAGAAGAAACAGGCAGGCGGTTACAACATGGTTTACTATTAACCTAAAGGCGCTTTGGTTATCTATTTTAAAAAAGCGGACAATATACCACAGGCCAATAGCAAGCGATGCAAAGATAAGGTTGAACACCACGGAGGTAATAAAGGCCATGACAAAGCCAATATTGAAAAAATAAGGTAGAAGCAGGGTATGGAAGGTTGTTATTACCGCCCATATCAGCAAATAAAGATATAAATTACTACTTCCCCTTTAATGATAAGCTCTTTCGTCTGATCTATATCCGCAGCAATAAAATCATTCGCATTGTCGTCAATTCCGCCCATTATTATATGGGCCATATCTGTTTTTATATTCCATTCTTTTGGCAGGGTAAGGCTTATTCCTCCGCAAACGGCTATTACATCCAGTGTAGTTTTGGAATTTATAAGAATGCAATTTGTAAAATCAAGCACTAACCCGCCGAATATGGCTGTCAGCCTTGCTCCCTCAAAGTTTTGGGATTCGAGCTTTCCACTCTCCTCCCCAAAAATAATTGTCCTTGTCATAATAGGTATGAATTAGATTAAGCTCTTTTAATTTCAATTCCGCCCATTACTACCTCTCCTTTAATAATAACCTCTTTGGTCTGATCTACATAAGCGCCAGGTATGTCGCTAATCCGATCCTCAACTCCACCCATTATAGGGGCTATATCTATTTTTATATTCCATTCTTTAGGGACAGTAAGTTCTATACCTCCGCAAACAGCCGTTATGTCTATAATAGTTCTTTCGTTAACAAGCACGCAATTGGTAAGGTCCAGTTCTATGCCTCCAAATATGGCGGTAAGCCTTGCCCCCTCAAAATCATGAGAGCTGAGTTTCTTTTTCTCCCCCCCGAAAATGACCGTGCTGGTCATAAAAGGTAAATCTTCTGTTTTTACATAAGAATTTTTTTTTTCGCACCTATGCCGGTTGAAACTCTTTAACACTATTGCCAAACCGGCAAAAATAAGCAAGACCGGCCATAGCGCTTTTAAGGAGGTCGCCTCCATACCAGAAACTTCGGGCATTAGTAAATAAATTCCCAAACTGATAAATATAGCTGCCCCAATGATTTTTAAATTAACTAACATAAAAACGCCTATGACTATAAGTAGCATTTTCCAGGTAAACACATAAGCGGGCAACTCAAATGGAAGCAGGTGTAGATTATTCAAGAGCAATACCGCTCCAATAATCATTATAAAAGCCCCGGCAACATAGCGGCTATAGGGGTTTCTCCTTCTCATAAACTTATATTTGTCTTTAAACTTGTCTTTGAAATAGAAATGTTCGTTGTGCATATATTTTAAATTAATACATCAAAAGTAATAGCTTAAACAAAGGATTGGAAAAGAAAATCGGCAGGTTACCCAAGATTACCGGCTAATAGCGAATAAGCGCCAACATCTATGGCAATTATATCCAGATTTATAAGCCTTTATTCTATTTTTAGCCCCCTATTCTACCTTTCAACTCTCCTTTCTACTTACAATTATCAACCTTAAAATTAAGCGCCGGGAGGTTATAAACAGGTGTTTTGTGCTACTTAAAAAACTGCTAGTTTAAAGGAAATCTTACGCGCATAAAATTTACTCCCTGTTATTTCCCTGTAAATTTTCCTGTTATTTCCTGTAAATTTCTCTGCTTTTGCAGAGGGGTATGTAAGATTGTGGCCGTTTTTGAACTTGTGCCAATTGGCATTTGAGGGCGTTGGGTTCTATACTAAAATAATAAATTTAGTATAGAAAGAAAAAATTTTGGGGCTAAATATTAATAGAGAGAGGCAACTAAATATAGCATAAAAGAGATACTATCTGGTTTTTTTTATTAGCGTGGGGCTTGTTAATACCCTGTAAACTAAAATAGCTGTATCATCAACACAGCTATTTTTAGTTAAATACCAGAAACTACTATTTAGTTTAAATTACCCTGCTCGTAATACCAGTTCTCATTGGTTGGATGGCCCAAGCCATCGCCAGTTATTATGTTATTTAAAATCAATTTTGTTATCGTAGGATTTGGATAAGAAGGGCTAATTGTAAGATTAGCATCAACATTAATTGGAAAACCTGCGGTAAAGAAGATTTTATAGTAATTTATAATTTGGTGCACAAAAGTGGTTTGTCCTACAACTACAACATATTCGCCAGATGCATTGGATGGATTGGTTGGTAGTGTTATAGTAATCAAGTTTTTATTGCCCCCGATTTTGTAAGAAAAATGGGCAAACCCTGTAGGCGGCGTACCTGTTCCATCCCAATGAGATTGAGAAGCGGTCGCTCCCGTAGTGGTATCTATATAACCGGAGAAATAAATAAAGGTATATCCCCCGGGCTGTGGATTGCTTCCTCCCCCGTAATACATGGATGTGTTGTTATACAAAGCTGAATCAGAAGCATTAGGGACAGAAGCATTTACAGCTGAGTCAAGCCCAACATAATACTTTACCGCGGTGAACTCCCCTACCGGAACCTGTCCTATATAGTAAGGTTCAGTAAGAGGAACTTTAAACAGAATCTGGTTAGGAACTGTGTAAACAACTCCTCCGCTACTATTTATCAACTGAATGTTTGAAATTAAAAGTTGCGAAGTATCGATACGAAGTAGTCTGCCGGTGGCATCTACAGCAGTAGTATAAGGAGTAGGGTTATAATCAGATCCCTGAACAGAATCTGTTGCATCCGAATGCAGGTGAAACATAAGGTAGCCGGTAGGGCTGGCTGGCGCAGGTGTCGCTTTATCAGGCCCTTTACATGCAGTAACTATTATTGTTATTACTATTGCCCAAAAGAATGTTGTTTTTATAGTTTCAGTTTTCATACTCTTTTCTTATTTAATTAAGGTATTATTAGTTTTTTAATTGTTTTTAGCCCCCTGCTGTATCCATATTTTTATAAGGTCAATGGTGCAACTATTCATCTGGCCGGTAGGAGGCATAATCTGCGATGGATTAGTAATTGAACTGTACATTACACTTGTACCAGGATTTCCAGGCGTTACATACCCGTCTCCCACATTAAGCAACTGCGAATACGCTACAGAAGCAGACAAATTAAGCTCTGACTGTGGATTAGGAGTAGTATGGCAACCGGAGATGGCGCAATTAGTAGTAAGTATTGGAATAATATCAGCTTTAAAAGATACCGAATCAGGGAAATTAGCGCATGCAGGCTGGGGCGTATCTTTCTTGGTTGTGCACGCCTGCGCCAGCACGATAATGCCTGTTACTAGTAGTAGTTTATATAGATTGTTTTTTAAGACTGTATTCATTATTACTTTCTGCGCCATTAAAATGTATATCCCCATCCGGCATTAACAAGCAAGCGGGTGTTCATTTGTATACCGTTTACGTTTTGGTAAAAAGGAACACCGGCTTCTAAAGAAAACTGGTTGCCTGTCATAAACCCTTTGGGTAGTATATTAACCCCTACCAACACACTACTGCGAAATCCCCCATAATTGGCAGTATTGGCAGTAGGATCGTAGGAATAGCCGTAGTCCCTCAACCACTGGTCGTAGCCTACTATTTTACCTACCGCATCGCCATTAACTCTTATAGAATTACTTATCCAGTTCGTCCATTTATGGGCAAGCCATAGGTTCAGGTTATATTCATTACCCAGCCTGTAACCGGCAGAGTTGGTTCCAAGCTTAATATCCGTAACCGCCTGGGCGCCCCAGGAAAAGCTACTACATTGACCAGTATAAGTTACTCCTGGTAATATGCCAAATGTACCTGTTCCGGTTTGCATGTTGTAAGAAGCTTTAGGGCTCTCGCCCATTTCCGTCATAGCAGAATTATTCTTAATGTTAACGCTTCCGGTAGGGATACTTATACCCCCGCTTAATAAAATTTGATGGTTAGGCTTGTTCAATAAAGAATACAACACATAAAGCTTTGTATCGCCAAAACCAAAAGCGTTGGATGATGACTGCATTGAATTAGTAGTCATTGTCATTACCATAGTACTGCCGCTACCACTCATGTTCATTGTAGTAGAGGTCATGCCCATACTCATGGTATTGTAGGTATAATTTACCATAGCCATAAGGGTAATTTTATTGGTAAGCCCATACATAGCCATAAGCATGTGCATTTGCATATTCATTAGGTTAGCATACATTGCATAGCGCTGGCTAACCTGGGCGGAGCTTATAGATTCCGCTCCCATTTTATTGCCCTGCATGTTCATATCCATAAGCCGGTACGACAGCATCCACTCTCCTTTTTTATGCCCATGATCTATCATTACCCCAATGGGGGCATGATAGTCCGGGCGCGCGCAATTGCACGTAACGCTATCCTGTGCTTTTAGCTGTGCAGTTATACATAAAACAACAGCCAAGGCACAGATAAATTTTGTGTATTTATCCATGATAAAAAAAATTAAATTAAATGTTGTCCTCCGGCTGAGGTATAAACAGCCCTTGGGTTTAAACTATTAAATAAATGAGTTATTTGGCAGGCCCTACTTAGCCTACAAGAGCGCTTAGTTAGGCTCGAGGGGGTGGAGTTGCATTTTCCGGCGAGGCGGAGTTAAACGACTCTTTAAATTGAGGGAATTGTAGTTTTTTAGAAAACAAATATTGTAAAGAAAAATCAAGGTCAAGGGCCACCGGTAAAGATTCTGTTTCCAGTGTTTTCTGGCTTATTTCTTTCTTTTCAGATTCTTGTTCCAACGCTTTTTTAAGCTCTTTCTTTAAATGGCATTTACCATTACACTGCATGGCCGGTTTTGCCTTATTTTCGCAGAGTTGGGTAGAAATATATTGGTAGTTTATGTTGTAAGTAAGGTAAGGGAGAGCTATTCTGAAAGGAGTCAAAACATATAAGCAAAGCAGCAGCCATACTATAAATTTGCCATATGTACTTTTCCTTTTCATGTTTTATGGCCCAAAGGTAATTAGTAATTTTTTAAAATCAAGGATATTTTAATGGACAAAATTGTAGAATCCCAGGTTATTCCTTAATTATTTATTTTTGGATTTATATACAATGAATAGTATTTTAGAATCGATTAACACCTTAAATTAAAAAATAATATAGAAATATTACCCTAACGGGCTATTTCTGATTTTTAATTTTAATCTTTGTAGAAGCCATTTTAACATTCAAATTAAATTATGAATCTCCCGCATTTAAAAAAAGGCCTTTACTTAACCGGGATGCTAATTTTAATGGTAATTTTTGAAGGATGCAAAGCAAAACACGATGATTCTGAACCTTTGTTCTCCATCACATTTTTTCCTAAAACCCATTTAAAAAAATTTAATTTTTGTTTTAATAATGTATATGCCAAAGGAGGCAACTTTAACGGACAACAATGTGTCGACAGCGGCGGCTCCATTAATGTTCCTTATAATGTAGGTTCCACCAACTCTTCTTCAGTTATAGACACTTCTATATATATATTTCAATACGATACTACTAAGTTTGATACACTTGCTATTTCCTATAGTACCTTAATAACCCACGATGCCGCTACCTATTTTATTGAAATATCTAAAGTAACTATTATTCAATGTACATTCGACTCTATTAAAGTAACATGCAACGATAGGACAAACCCATGCGATGATATTGAGAGCATTTACATTTATATATAGCTTTCTGTTTGTTATTAATACCTATGGACAGATAGGGCGAATACGAGTTAATAAACTCGCTTTGGGCATAGACCCATTAAGATCGCTTACTATGCTTGCCCCGGAAAATGCACAAAATGCTTATTCGCATCGCTTTTATTACAATACCTTTCAGGCAAATGCAGAACTATTCTTTCCTATGCGCACCAGCTTTGTAGCTTCCTGGGGTTATACTAAAGCTCATTTGCAGGAATATGAGAATACGCTGGACTACCACTCTCATGGTGATTTTTTTAAATTTGGCTTAAATTTTAACCTGAGCGAACTTACAGACCGAAGCCAGGGGATTATGGGATGGCGTATAGGAATAAGCAAAAATTATACAGAGGATGCTACGGTAATTTTGCAGGGTGAATCTTTTAGCAACAAAGCCATCCTGGACCTGGGGCAACGTAAAAGCAGCGCTTTATGGGGAGAGTTTTTACTGGAAGAGAAAGTAAGAGTATCTACGAATACCTCTTCTTTTCTTAGCAATATGTGGTTTTCTGTACAAGGAACCATGCGTATTAATTTCCAACCGCCTGTAAGCTCGCAATACACCAGTTATAACGTGCCGGGCTTTGGAGTATATAACTTACTGTCGCCGGGCGTCAACTTTAACCTGGCCTATTATGTCAACTTCAATCATAAATTTATATACCCCGAAACTCCTAAGCGTAAATTAACGAAGCGAAAAAGAAAATACGGAAGAGTATTAGATTACGAGTAAATAGTAACCAATAGTAGTTTTTTTTACTTTTATACAGAATAAAACATTAAGTTTTTTAACACTAAGCTTTTTTGATTATTTAAAATAAACTTGACTAATTTGCAGTTATAAACTAAATCGTTTTGTAATTAGATTTTTTTAAGAAACTATTTAATTAAATCAATAATTAATTGAATTCATGAACCCACTAACCTTAATAGTACAAATAACAACCTCTGCCATAGCGGATAGCGCATCAACCGGGCAACCTCCCCAGGAAGAATTATCCCTTTTTACTCTTCTTTTAAAAGGGGGCTACGTTATGATTCCGCTATTACTGCTTTCCTTATTTTCCGTTTACCTTTTTGTGGAACGCTGGCTGTATATAAAACAGGCCTCTAAGCTTGACGAACGCTTTTTGCAGGACATTAAAGACAAGCTTAGCAAAGGAAATGTAAAAGAAGCTATAGCACAATGCGAACGCGAAAAAACGCCAATTGCCAAAATGTTGGAAAAAGGGCTTATAAGGCTGGGTTCCCCCATTCGCGATATAGAAAGCGCCATAGAAAACATGGCCAACGTGCAAATATCCAATATGGAAAAAAACCTGGGCTTACTTGGCGCCATAGCGGCAATTGCCCCAATGATTGGCTTCCTGGGTACGGTAACGGGGATGATTAAAGCATTTTATAATATCTCTCAGGCCAATAACATCAGTATAGGTATTATAGCCAGCGGTATATATGAAAAAATGGTTACCTCTGCCACCGGCCTTATTGTCGGCGTTATAGCGCATATATTCTTTACCTTGTTGAATAATATGATAGACCGCTCTATAAATAAAATGGAGGGGGCGGCTATGGATTTTGTGGATACCTTATATAAACCAGCGGTATGAAACTTAGCAGAAGAAAAAGGGTACACTCGGCAGTAGAGGCTTCGTCCCTCTCCGATATATTGTTCTTCCTGATGCTTTTTTTTCTTATGATCTCCACATTGGCAAGCCCCAATGCCATAAAGCTGTTATTGCCCAAAGCTAGTACGGGAAAAACAGTTCCTACGCACGCCATTAGTTTATCCATTGACGCCACTTTGGATCATTATATTGATCAACGGAAAGTTTCGCTGCCTGAACTTAAGGAGATGCTTATAGCTGAAGCAAAAAAATACGAAAACCCAACGGTAGTGTTGCGAGTTGATAAATCAGTAAGAGTAGAAGACCTGGTTGCTGTAGTAGATATTGTTAACCAGGTACAAATTCCGCTTGTAATTGCAACTGATAAGAAAAGCGAATAGATACAGATAAAGACAAGACAATTAAGAAGATGAATAATCAACCAGTGATTTTTCCTTCGGAGGAAAACATCCCGGAAAAATTCCGAATCAATACTCCCATCAATCAAACCGAATACCTGGTTAATGGAGAATTAAGACACTTCACAGGTGAGGTACAAAAGGTATTTTCCCCGGTGTGCATTGCCACAAAAGACGGACTTGTACAAAAAGAACTTGGCAGCTATCCGCTGCTTACCGAAAAAGAAGCTCACGAAGGGCTTAGCGCTGCTGTGGAAGCCTATAAAAATGGCACCGGGGAATGGCCCACTATGCCTGTGCACGAGCGGATACGGGCAGTAGAGAAATTTACTGCCATTATGAAGGAAAAGAGGGACGAGGTAGTAAAAATACTAATGTGGGAGATAGGTAAACCCTTTAAAGATTCTGAAAAAGAATTTGATCGTACTGTAGATTATATAATTGATACCATAAACGCCCTAAAGCAACTGGACAGGGATACCTCCAGGTTTGAAATGGAGCAGGGAATAATAGGTAAAATTCGTCGTGGGCCACTGGGGGTAACGCTATGCATGGGGCCATACAACTACCCGTTAAACGAGACCTTCACTACCCTAATTCCCGCCCTTATTATGGGCAATACTATTTTATTTAAGCCTGCAAAAATAGGTGTGCTCTTACACAGTCCTTTAATTGAAGCCTATAGGGATTGTTTTCCTAAAGGAGTCATAAACTTAGTTTATGGAAGAGGGCGCACTGCAATAGGGCCATTGATGTCCACTGGAAAAATAGATGTGCTAGCGCTTATAGGAACCAGTAAAGCCGCCAACAGCTTAAAAGTTCAGCATCCTAAACCAAACAGATTAAGGTCAGTATTGTCTTTAGAGGCAAAGAACCCTGCTATAGTGCTGCCCCATGCAGATATAGAACTTGCTGTAAAAGAATGTATACTTGGCTCGCTCTCCTTCAACGGTCAGCGTTGCACTGCCATTAAGATTATTTTTGTGCATTCAGGTATTATAGATGTTTTCCTTAAAAGGTTAAAAGAAGAGATTGCCAAGCTAAAAAGGGGAATGCCCTGGGAAGACGGCGTAACCGTTACTCCCCTGCCCGAACCGGGAAAACCTGCTTTTCTGAAAGAACTTATAGAAGACGCAGAAAGTAAAGGGGCTAAAGTGATAAACGAAAACGGGGGACAAATAGTAAATACTTATTTTGAACCTGCCATTCTGTACCCGGTAAACGACCAGATGAAAGTGTATTACGAAGAGCAATTCGGTCCTGTAATACCCATTGCTCCATTTATTGATGTGAAACAGCCGATTAATTATATAGTAGATTCTAATTACGGACAGCAGGTAAGCATATTTGGCACAGAGCCTAATGAAATGGCTTTTCTGATTGACCATCTGGTAAACCAGGTATGCAGGGTAAACATTAACAGCCAATGCCAGCGCGGACCGGACGTTTTTCCGTTTACCGGAAGAAAAGATTCTGCGGAAGGCACCTTGTCTGTGTCGGATGCGCTAAGGGCGTTTTCGATTAGAACCTTGGTAGCCGCTAAAGACGCTGCCATAAACAAAGAGATGATAACTGAAATAGTAGCAAAGCATAAGTCAAACTTCCTTTCTACTGATTTCATTTTGTAAGAAATGAATAAATTTTTTAAGACAAAATCCATTGATGATCTTATAAAAGAATCACCGGATGAAGTAAAGCTGCAACGTACACTTGGCCCGGCAAACCTGACTGGGCTGGGAATAGGGGCTATTATAGGGGCGGGAATATTTGTACTTTCCGGTACGGCTTCTGCACAATACGCAGGCCCGGCCATTGTAATCTCTTTTATAGTAGCTGGTATTGCCTGCGCCTTTGCCGGATTGTGTTATGCTGAGTTTGCTTCTATGATACCTGTAGCAGGCAGCGCCTACACCTATGCTTATGCTACCTTAGGAGAATTATTTGCCTGGATCATTGGATGGGATTTGATTTTGGAATATTTATTTGCCGCCTCTACTGTTGCTGTGGGCTGGTCGGGTTATGTTGTGTCATTTTTAAAGGATTTCGGGATTGTAATTCCCTCTTACCTTACCAAAGCGCCATACGACCATACTGAAGAACTTGGCTGGGTAGCAACAGGATCTTTATTTAACCTGCCTGCCGTATTAGTTATAGTTATAATCACCATTCTTCTCATTATAGGGATAAAAGAATCTGCCCGTTTTAACAACATTATTGTTATCGTTAAACTTATCGTCATTCTTCTTTTTATTGGTTTTGGTTTTATGTACGTGCATACAGGCAACTGGCAGCCTTTTATTCCTGAAAATACAGGCAAGACCGGTGAATACGGCTGGAGCGGGATATTAAGGGCGTCGGGGGTTATATTTTTTGCTTACATAGGTTTCGACGCCGTATCTACTGCCGCCCAGGAAGCAAAAAACCCTCAAAGGGATATGCCTATTGGGATATTAAGCTCGCTGGTAGTCTGCACTATTTTATATATACTTGTTTCTTTGGTACTTACCGGGCTCGTAAGCTTTAAACTCCTTAACGTCCCCGACCCTATAGCAGTAGCGGTTAATGCCGCAGGCGATGGCCTTAAATGGCTTCGTCCATTTATTAAGTTGGGGGCCATTGCCGGATTAAGCTCAGTAATCCTGGTTATGCTCATGGGCCAGTCGCGTATATTTTATTCCATGTCCAAAGACGGCCTTTTACCTTCTTCCTTTAAAATGTTACATCCTAAGTTTAAAACCCCCCATGTTTCAACATTAATAACAGGTTTTGCAGGTATTATCTTTGCAGGGCTTTTTCCTATCGGTTTACTTGGCGAACTTGTTTCTATAGGAACATTATTGGCGTTTCTGATAGTTTGCCTTGGAATACTGGTACTTAGGCGCACAAGGCCCGAACTACACCGCCCTTTCCGCACCCCCTTTATGCCCTACACTCCTATATTGGGAGCCCTATCAGCTCTTTTTGTAATGTCTAGCTTACCTTTAGATACCTGGCTAAGGCTAATTATATGGATGGCCATAGGTATGCTTATCTACTTTTTTTATGGTAAAAAACACAGCAAACTTACTAGGTGAGAACACTATATTGCTAAATTTTAATAAATTACGCTTCAGAATTACTCCAGACTTAAGGCATACTTTGCAGGTTGTAAAGTGTAGTTGTGTATAATTATTTAAAATACCTAATGCTTCATTTAATCATAAATTCAGTATTATTGAATAATTTTAGAATATTGTTCACGTTTGTTTTTAACTTAGGCTGCCTTTAACTAGTATCATATATTATGCTTATAAGCCCCGATTACTGTTTATCTTTTTTAAGCGTAGCTTCTGTTAAGTATAGCTTCTATATTAAATTTTTAATTAATTTATCTTAATGAAAAGATCGGGCTTAACCTACCTGTTAATGTTTATTAACATATTAACTGAATTATTCATTAAAAACTTAACTGGCAAAATAAATCTGATAGTAGCAATTGCATTGTCATTCCTTACGCTTTCTGTTAACGGTCAAATTTCAAATAAAACCCTTCTTAGTGATAATATACAAGCGCAGGCAGATACCATAACACTTACCCTGGAAGAAGCCGAAGCCTTACTGATACAGCATAATCTACTACTTATTGCACAAAAACTCAACATAGAACAGTCGCGCGCTGTTATTATTCAATCAAGGCTTTGGGATAACCCTGTACTATATGTAGAAACAAACCCATACAACCAATATTCGCACAAGTTTTTTAATTATTCGAATCCCAATGTTTACAATGAATCAAATTTTGCCAATGGGCTTGGGCAAAAGGCCTATAATTCGAGCGATTTTATATGGTCTATTGATCAGGTATTTAAAACTGCGGGGAAAAGAAGTAATCTTGTTAAGCTAAATAGTATTAATGCAAACATTGCGGAAGATGTTTATTACGATTTAATGAGGAGTTTAAAATTTA
>Ga0302300_1001065_pt1 | contig 16370 bp, 11 predicted proteins | sample III_Palsa_E1_1_FD_198756 | JGI IMG/M metagenome (GOLD analysis project Ga0302300, IMG submission 198756) | Peat permafrost microbial communities from Stordalen Mire near Abisko, Sweden - III_Palsa_E1_1 | ecosystem: Environmental > Terrestrial > Soil > Palsa > Peat permafrost | place: Sweden... | reverse complement strand
TTCAAATCGTTTAAGATTTTTTTGATATCATGTTGTTTATTATATTCTTCTTTCCTCTCCCTCTCTTCCCACATAATGCACTCTTATTATCTTCACATAATTACATAAAGTTCATGTATTTAACCATCCACGAACTATGTGTAGTTAATACTGTAAATTTTAAAGTATGAGATCATTAATTCCCATCTCCTTTCTCTCTCTTTATCTCCTCATTTAACGTCACATGTCTCTCACTCCACGCCTTCTTTTCATCCTCATTCTCACTATAACAAACCACCCATACATCAAAATAATTTACCCACCACTACTTTCCTTTTTTCTTTCCTTATCTTCCTTACCTCTTTTACTTTGTTGAAAATATGTACATTCGCTAGTATAAGGGGGGGGGAAGAGAGGGATCCACAAAATTCATGTATTCAATGTGACCACAAACATTTATGTGAATTCACTGATAATTATCCTTATATTATCACACAATTACCATGATCACATTGGATATACAAATTTTGTGTAATTACTCACTGATTATAATGTAAGTGTATGTATGATATCATTTCCCTTACCTCTTCTTATTCACATACTTTATATTTTACTTAATAATTAATAATTAATGTATTACCTAAAGTAATATATGTATACATATTAATCATATAGTTATATTATTGTAATAATTGTTTAGTAGTTTTACTAATTGTTATATATAATTTATAGGTAATTATTTACATGAATATCATGTAAAAATGTAAATGTGTTAATATAACTACTTTTAATAATTGGTTTAATACATTAATATAACATTATTATATTAACATATAATAATGTAACTATTATTATAATACTATTTTATATTTGTAATTTATGTGTTTATAACATTGCAATTACATAAAAATTGTGTATCCAACTAACCACAAAGAACATGTAAATATATAATATATATTATATAATATATAATATATTGATAGGTGACATATATACTTAAGTAATTACATAATTTCTGTGGATGATTAAATAAACATATTTTATGTAATTATACTTAGTTTATATTTGGATCATACTGTGTTAATAAATAATAAACCAAATATAAACTAAGTATAATTACATAAAATATGTGTATCTAATGTATCCACAGAAATTATGTAATTACTCAAATACTCATGCCTAAAATTATAATACAACTATTGTATTAACACATAATTTCTGTGGATAGTTGAATACACGAATTTTATGTAATCTTACGTATAATTACTAATATTTTTACATCTAAGTTAAATTAATAAGGTATATTATATGTAACAATAGTAAAGGTATTTAATATATGTAATGTTATAAACATTACAATTATGTTTATTAATTATAATATACATTATCTATATAATTGGTATTATTGTAATACCAAAAAATAAATATATGTTATCAGTAATAATATGTATTGTTAAATATAAGTTATTAGTGTTAAATATAAGTTATTAATGTTAATAACATACATAAATATAGTGAGATTATCATTGTTATCTCGGATAACAATATGTTTTATTATAGTATAATATATTATGTATGGTAACTTGGTAAATAGTAAGTTACATATATTTATATTTATAACCATAATTTATAGTTTATAATTTATAACATTATGTTGTAAATGTTTATATTTTGACATACCAACTAACCGTTAGGAGTTAATTATCCTCAGTACAAAATTTGACATGAACATTGGACTTCCTGTCATCAGGGTGGTTAGTAGTTAATAATAGTTGAATTTGACTCATGATGATAATTTCAGCCAACATAGCTATGAGACCAGTAATAAATTTGTTAGTTGTAACTTTACTACCTACACCTTTTTATTGTATGACAATAATACATTTATCGCACCAACGATAATATCAGTTCGTAATTTTCCTATTATGTTGGTGTAATAATAGTTTGGTATCAAAAATTGTTATTACATCCTTGCATTTTTTTGTCCTTCTGTTGTTGGGATAACATTACCTTATCCCTATTGATAGTGTAGCTTTGATAGCTACTATTTTATTTCGAACACCAAATATAACACACCAAAGTGTTCATAACAGGTTCAAAAGCGGATATATCCTCATCAGTAACAGACAACTTATTAGATGATACCCCTCCTTCCCCCTCATCACATCATAAATGACGATTTTGGTATCATCTCATTAACTGAACATTGTTCACTATATCCCGTTACTCCACGATCTTCAACCAACACATGATACGTGTTTTTCATCTCATAATTTTTAATAAACTTCAACCGTCTAATATAACAATAACAATCTTTACACTCAGCCATTTCTACCACATTACCTGCATGTTCATGATCATAACAATAATAAACAAATCTTTCACCAAACGTAATCTCATCCATCTTCTTTTTTTTTGTTTTTATTCACCCTATTTGTTATATTCAAAATTAACTAACTCAACTCCTATTTATAATATACATATCATTTAATAATATATTACATAGTAGAAATAAACCTAAAACGCAATATATGTTAAATTACAACCAAGTTGTAATTACTACATGATAACAAGAATTTAAACGATGCTAGAATGTAAACAATACAAGAATTTTATGTAATAAGTTATGTAATTTAAAGTATAATTACATAAACTATGCGCATTTAACCATCCACAAATATTATATGTCACTATTATAATGATATAAAGACCTATAGTGTACCAATAGATATTCGTGGATGGTTAGTTACACGGATTTTGTTTAAGTGTACTTGTAATATTACAAGATAAGAAACCTTAAATCATAACAGTTCGAAATCATGACAAGTAAACACATATAAATTAAAGTGTAATTACACAAAATCCGTGAATCTAATCATCCACAACCCTTATGTGACAATATAACGATAGAATAATTGTTTTGGTGGGTGAGAGAAAGAGAGAAAGAGAGACTCACAGATAGCCTGTGGATGGTGGAGATGCACGGATTTTGTGGAATTTATACTAGTAATATTATTTAACCATATAAGATGGTAACATCATTACATGACAATGTTAAGCAATGTTAGATGATTAGATTCCTATAATTTAAAATGTAATATTACAGTAAATTTCGTGTATTCAACTGACCACGGTCCGTTCAGTGATATTGTAAACATGAACATGAACATGAACATGAACCAAATTACCAACATTGAGTCCACAGATAGTTCGTGGATGGTGGAGATACACGGATTTTGTGGAATTGCACATGTAATGATAGTAATATCGTACGATGACAACCTTAAAACATAATAACCTTAAAACATAATAACCTTAAAACATAATAACCTTAAAACATAATAACCTTAAAAACAATATTAAGTAATTAAATTCTTGCAAATTAAACTGTAATTACATAAAATTCGTGTATCTCCACCATCCATGATTGTCATGTGGTAATATGATGAGGAATAGTTACCTTCGTGGATGTATGTGAATGGATGTATGTGAGTGGGTGAGATGACTCACAGATATCAGTGGGTGGTGGAGATACACGGATTTTATGGAATCGTAATTGTGGTGATAGTGACTATATATCATAACAACTTTACACCAGTATTAGGTGAATAGATTATTATAATTTAAAGGGTAATAATATTATAGTAAATTTGTGAATCTCCACCATCCACTGTATTTTCTGTAAAATCATGAGTATAAACCAATTACCAGTGTTGAGGGACCACAGACTGTTTGTGGATGGTTAAAATCACGAATTTTGTGAAATTGTACTTGTAGTACACGTAATTTATGTACGATGACAAATTCAGTTCATAAATTACTTTAAACGAAATTAGGTAAATATATTTTTGTAAATTAAAGTATACTTACATAAAATCCGTGATTTCAACCACTCACTAACAGTATGTACCATTACAGGTGTGAAATACTCACTCACAATGAGTACATGTGGGAGAGGAGAGTGTGCCCGTGGATGATTAGATCCACGGATTTTGCTTAAATGCATATGTAACGACAACTTTTAAATCATAACATCCTCTAAATCATAACATCCTCTAAATCATAACATCATCTAAATCATAACATTTTTTAAATTATATTGACTGATGAAGATTTTGTGTAATTAAAGTATAATTACACAAAATCCGTGTATCTCCACCATCCACGGCTATTATGTAACAATAATGTGTGCGATGTGGATATACAGATGGTTAGTGGATAGTTTGGATTCACAGATTTACTGTAATTATACTTTATTGTGATAGTAATATAATTACAATATGAAATTTTCAAGGTAATGAAAAATGTCTGGTGTTGTAATGGACAAAGATACATGTTATCATTATCAGTAGAGTATATTGAAAATTATAAGTTCTTATGTGCCAACAGGAGAGTTAACATCGTACGTGTAATACTATAAATATATTACACCACAATTTGTATTTTAAGATAGAATTAAAAGAATATTTCACACATTAAAATGTTGAAACATTAATCATGTATCGATTATTATTCAACCTTAACACAAATAGTACATCTAATTACTATTTGGGGTTTTTTTGTCATGACATCTTTTTTTCCACACTATTTTTTGATATAGCAAAAGATTACATTGTTATGTGAATATTTAACAACAAAAAATGTACATACCAACATTGGATGGTAATTGTGCTGTTATTTACAATAGTGGTATGTATTGGTTACAGTTTGCACACGAAAGAAGTCAATCATGACATTGAAAATTAATATTAATGAAGTTTTCAAATACTCATTACATGAGAATTTGGACATACATGATAACAGCAAGCAGTATCATATCGTACTTTGGATTTGTCCTCGAAGATATATATATATCGAAAGATATGGTAATGGAAGAAATTTGTATTTAGTAGAGTTTTCCCATCTTCGATACAACATTTGAACATGTCATGTTCGAATAATTACACACCCACATCACCATCGTCATTATCATGTTCAACATCATGATCATAATAATCATCATTAAAATAAATAACATATATACTACTGTAAGTAGTATACTAATATATAAACATATACAATATTAATAATTACAATTTTAGTTACAACTCTCATTTGTTTATTATATGTATAATTACAATATATCTATATGAAAGAAGTTAATTTAATTAACTCCTAATAAACATAATATTTATATTATTAATACAACATATATTAAGTTTATAGTATTATTATACCTAATAATAATGTATATTATTAATATTACTTATAGTAATGATATTGTATAAATGTAAGTTAAATACGTATATGATACATATTATGTATGTTATATATTATTAACACCAACATTATAATAAAACATATATTTAATATATGTTTATGTAGTTGTATAGTTGTATAGTTGTATGTAAAATGTTAGATTATCTTTGGACATATAAATTCCTTACTGTGGTCGGTATTATCACGATCATAATTATGGTAATTTGGTGTGGCTAAAGATATTGAAACACAACTATTGTAATAGGGGTTGTCATCATCAAGTGTATGTATCCTTTGTAAACGGGGGTCAATTGGTAAGCCCACATACTCACCTTCATTTGGGAAGTATAAACCATAACAGTATGTATCCTGTTGAAATTCGAACTGATACCAACCATTATCATTACCACTCCAAAATCGTATTAACCGTTTATTGTAGTAATCATACAATATCTGTGAAACCATATGATTATGGTCATATGTATCACACCTGATGGTATCATTTTCTCGATATTCATATGTGTTATAATATGTAACAGATTTGATGTACTGTTTACAATCGGTAATTAGTTTAATATTGGTAAATGTTTGTTTGTTGTATAACATTTGTCGTATGTAATTAATAACAATAGTGTGTTGTATACAATTATTAATTATGGTAAAGTTAAAAATAGTATTATTGGTGTGGTCCAGTTGGATGTTATTTAACAAATTCCAAATATTGTCATCAACCACCAATTTATGTGTGAAGAGTTTGTTATCACGATTTTGTTTGTTACAACTGTTAGTTGAATCATAATTTATACTTGCAGTCACATCATTAAACCTTTTGAGGAAGTCATCAAAATATAATGATGACTTTGCTTCAGTATCATTAATAATATTAAATTGTATATTATTATTAATATCATCAAGTATATCGTCATCCTGCCAATCAATGACAAAGTCATGTGATGGAGCACACATGTAAGGTGTCATCATAACATTAATTTTACCACCTAATGTACCATTGTACATTTTATGACCGGTTACGGTAATTTTATAATATCGTGTGACCCATGGCTCAGACAGTAATGGACATAACAATTTGGCAATGGGTTGTAAAATCTCATCATGGTATAAACATATGTTGTATCCTGTGAACATGGTACCAATATAAAAAGACACATAATCTTGTTTGAAATACAACAGTTGTAATTTGTTGACTAATGACAAGTTACCAATATCTGACAAACACAGATATGACCTAACATGTCTATTTACCTCACTCGGTAACAAACAAAACCAATCTACCATTTGTGGTATGTATATACACATTATATACACAACAGTAAATTCACTTTACATAATTTTATGTCTTTTATCACTTCATCTTTTTTATTACAATATAAAAAGAAAAGTTAGAAGTACGATAAAATATTTATATTACATTATATTAACCATATGTAATTATACTAAAACGTGTGAAAATAAGAGAGTAAATGTATGATGGATAAGGCAATAAAATTAATTACTAATCAAGTAAACATTTATTAGTACAAACAAATAATTATATACACAAATTGCATGTAAAAATACAAACATATTCACATGCAATTTGTGTATATAATTCTCCACAAATATTATATGTTACAATATGGTTTATACAATAATATATACTTGAACAACCACATAATATTTGTGGATGGTTGAATGCACAGATATTAAGTAGTTGACATGCCAACTACATAAAAATTACATGAAATCTGTGTATCCAATCATCCACAATGAATATATAATATTCTTAGTAGTTTTACATGTCTAATAATATTATTAATAATAATCTTACTTATCTATATTGAGATAAAATATGTGACCATCACATATTAATATAATTGTTAATTACAGTTGAATTTCATTCACCACATAAAAGTATATATATATGGTGTGATAATACAATAATTATTATAGTAACTATTGTATCGTAATACCAAAAATAGTAAGACTAAAAGATACTGTTTAAATTATTTAAAGTGTGTTGATATGTGTATTAACACTAATACATAATAAACATATGATTATTTGATGGGCCACATAATATTGATGGATCTTTGGTTGCACGTATTTTATGTATGTGCACTAGAATAGATAAAAGACAAATCTTTGATAAATTTTAATTTCCTTTGATAATTCGAGGTTATTTCTATTTCATAGAAAGAGAGGAGAAGAGAAGAATGTTGGTAAACCAAGAAATACAAATACATAGTTTAACTACTTGCAAAATCTCAACGAATATTTGTATTTACATGATAATCTAAGTATAATCTAAGTATAATTACATGCAATACGTGTATTTAACCATCCACGAATATTATGTGGACACATGGGTACGTTTATATAATAACCCATACGGTAAAACTATTAATAATGTTTAAACAATTATTTATGGATAGAGGGTATGTGTTGGATGCACAAATTTCATGTAAGTGTAATGAAATAACATATAAATCATCCAATAATGTGTGTATATATATTATATATTAAAATATATTTTTACGTATAAAAAGATGACAACGCATATGTTAAATGACAACGATATTGTAAATTTACTACTATAGTATATTATATGGAGTGTGCTAATAATAATAATAATAAGTATATTTAATGTATCTTTTTTGGGGAATAGTTTATACACTCAGTAGTATCAAGGACAATCAAAGATTGCCTTTTTGAGGACAGGTAAGGTTAAACATATTTTTGGTAAAAATTAAACATTACCTATCCTCAAAAAGGCAATCTTTGATTGTCCTTGATACTACTGAGTGTATGAACCATTCTCTAAAAATAAGAGTATACATACTTGTAATAACAAGTATATCTTATTTTAATGACAGGTAGTAAGGTTAAACATATTTTGGTAAAAATTAAACAAAACTACCTGTCTTGAAAAACATAACCTTGAGATAACATGAATAGTTTATTTATATGTTAAATGTGTGTTATTAAATGTTTAATATTTAATATTACATATTAAATACTGTACTATACAGTATATTACTTATAACTATAATATTGTAATTTTACTACAAATATTGTTGGAAACATACTAGTATTGTAATTATAAGTAGTATATAATAACTATATTATATTATTATAGTTAATATTTTAAATTGTATTTACAATTATAATTTGGTATATAATATACCAAATATATACATATTAAAATAATAGTAATATTAATATTATACATAATTAAATTAAAAGATAGTAATCTAATTACTATATTATAAATATGTATTCTATTGTTTTATTGTTTTATCATTGGTATATTATTATTAATGTATGCAGATAATTGATGTAATATTATATATTCTTTCTCTTTTTTTCTTTATACTTATTTCTCTTTATTGTACATATGTTTATAATTATACAATAATATTGTATAGTAGATATTTACCTACTTACTTACTTTATATTATAATAGTATTATAATAATTACCAATGATAGTTTATTAACATTATTGTATTCATACTTGTATTTTCACACAATTGTTGTGGATGATGGAGATGTATATATTTTATGTAATTGTTTTATAGTTACCAAGTAAATAACAAAATATTAATATAATATTTTGTTATTTACTTGGTAATTACATAATAACCGTGAATTTAACTATCCACAACAATTGTGTAAAGATACAAGTATAATATATGGGTATAATAAGTATATAATAGTGATGTATTTATGCTTGTAAATAGTATCATTTAACATATATCTTTATTAGTCCATTTATTTACATTTTATGTAAATTATATATTATACATACATTTTATTGTATATAATATATTTATTGATATAATTATTACTTATAGTAAGTAATATTAATAATAAGTATAATTAATACTATATTGTATATTACTTACTATAAGTAATAATATTATAATTGTAATAATATTAATATAATTAACATAAATTTATATTTTATAATTTTACTCTATCCATATATCTATATAATATTATTTAACGTTATAAACATACACATATATACAGTTAAATATTAAAAACATTTACTATTTAAAATAGTAAAAGAAGTAAAAGAAATAAAAAGTAAAAAGAGATGGTATGAGTATTAATAATTACCTACTTACGTACTTACTCATCAAGTGTAACATTATCTTCATCAATGTAAGTGAACACATCATGCAAATCCAAATTTACAATACCATAATCGGTATCAACAACAACACGTTGTCCGCTATTTAACTTTACACTACTGTCAAACTTGAAGTCGCTATCCTTATAAAAATAAGCAACAGAATCTGGATCATATACCCTTCCTACAAGTTCGATCTTTGCAAGATTGCCCTCAACGTATGATGTATATTCTGTTTTACCATTACGAAGTTCAGTGCTACGATAGATCCTAATTTTCTTATCAATAGAATCTTTGATATAACCGATATGTTTGAACATGATGTAATATTTTATATACTTATATTTAGATTTAGATCTAAACCTAATTCTTTTAATTTATAATAATCAACATATCAAACTATAATAATATAACAACATAATTATAATAATAATTTGTATTTTATATATTATTTTAGTAATTAATGAACATACTACTAACAAATATGGTTTATAATATTATTACCTCCATACATGGATATTTACAATATTACATTATAAATAGTAAAATAACTGTTATTAACAATAAATGGTAATTATTGGTCAATGATCAAAGATCAGTAAACTAGTCATACATAATATTTTTTGTTATTGACCCATGTTTTATGATTTAAACTCATAAAGTATTACACACTTTGTATTACATACAATGATATTTTGTTATCATACAAATAAATACCAAATATTTAGTTATTTGTTTAGTATAATTACATAAAATTCGTACATCTCCACCACTCACGAGTATTATGTAAATATGCTATTATTATTTGTGGATGTGTTAGATGCACGTATCTTACGTGATTGTTACTAATAATACTTTGTCTTTACAATATTGTGATCTTTTTCCTTATTCTTTTTCTTCTCTCCATCTTACTCCTCTTCCCTCCTCTCCTTATCTATCTCTACCTTCACTCCTACATTCATAATGTAATTCACATGTGAAAAATATTGGTTATTATTTTTGTCGAAGATCTTAAAAGATTTAAAATATTAAAATAATATGGTTAAAACATTAATATAATAATAATATATTCTTTGAAGATATGTTATTATATTAATATTTTAAATCTTTTAAGATGTTCGACAAAAATTAACAACCAATATTTTTCACACGTGAATTACATTATGAATGTAGAAGTGAATGAGGAGGGGAGAGGAAGGAAAAGGAAAAACGAATAGGAAGAATATAATTATAAAGATATAACTGTAAATATCGTTATTGCTTACATAAAATACGTGCATCTAACATATCCACAAACAATATGTAAATTTCGATAATATATCGCTGACTACATTAATAAAGTATTGACATATAATTACATGATTTCCGTGGATGGTGGGGATGCGTGTATTTTATGTAATTATCACTGATAATACTTGGGTTGTGTTTACTATAATGTATACTTTACATCCATCTAGATTATCATCGATCAATGATTATAAAACATTAATGTTCGGAAAAATAACATTTATACCTTATTTTACAGAAGTATACAAAAACAACAAACAATACAAAAACTTAACCCATTATCATAACAAAATTATACCTACAACCAATTTTGGTTATGGTTTATGGTTATATTGTCTGTCAGGTCGGAAAAAAGAGTTGTTCAAGTACACAATCTGCTATTAACAAAAAAGATTATGTAATTGAAAATACCATTGAAAATTTGTGTCAAGCATGATAATCATAACTAATAATATACCTTTACATCACTATGATGTAAATACATCGTTTCTTACTATTTTATATTCACCTCACTATTATGCTCATATATAAATATATACATATCCGAGTAATTATTTATTTATATACTTTCTATTATTTTAATATGTTATATAAACAATATATAATTATAAATTATATATTAATAAATATATCCATCATAATAATTATAATTACTATTGAAGTTTATATTACAATATAATATATTATTACCTAGTTAGACTAAATATTAAATCTCTTATATTTATATAATGTAAGTTACTATATATTATATATTATAATATATAAGTTATTTATATATTTAAAATACAAAACGACATACTTTCATATGAAAATATATATATATATATATAATATTATATGGTTGCATATTTTTTTACTTCACAATGAAGTAACAAAGATTGTTATGAATGTAATAGATGGTTAAACGACATGATATAACAAGGATACAAAATAGTATACTGGGGTTTTTGATCAGTAATTGTTAACATTAAAATCGATAGACTTCTGAGGCAAGTGAAAACGACTACGAAGATATTTTGACACACCAAATCCGACTGTTGCACCAGCACATGTCCAGCCAACCACTCGAAGCATACTCGGTTTGGAGCAATGATAGAACTTACCATCAAATGGATCCAAGATTAAAATTCCCTCCCAGTATTCATGATATGCTACCATGTAAGTGATACTACCATACACGGCTCCAAACCCCGCACCCAGTAGTGTTCCAATTGTAGTTGCCAACATTGTTATGTGTTTTTGTAACCCACTGATTAATAATTTCAATATTACAATTATATCAATTTAAATTAACATACGTATAATATTTTACACAACTTATAGATTAGTATTTCTTGTATATGTATTTTCCTATCTACATTATTCATGTACTTTATTTATAATATAATAAACTATGTACATTTTTTACATTACTTATAATGTAAAAAAATACTATCTTTATCTAATCTCTATCTTCTTCATATAAGAAACCATTCTAACTATGACCATGAACATGACCATAATTGTAACCATAATAATAATAGTTATAATTATATCTAAACAATTATAATTTTAAAACTACACTAAATCCATGCATTTTAAAGTATAATTACGTGAAATCCGTGTGTTTTAATCACCCACGAATTATACGTAACACTATAAATATAAATATCTGTGTACATTGAGATGTGAAGAGGAGGAGGAAGAGGAGGAGGAGGAAGAGGAGGAAGAGGAAGAGGAAGAGGATGAGGGGAGGGAGGAAGGGGACGTATATATTTGTGGATAGTTAAAATACACAGATTTTATGTAATTGTACTTATAATGACAGTAATTTTAATTCATAATAACTTTAAAAGTAATATTTCAACTACTACATATTCTATGTAATCTATATAATTTAAAGTAGTATTACATGTGATATGAGCATTCTACCATCCATAATTAATTACGTAATTATTGGTATATGTACACTTGTAATATTACATAATTGTTGTGGGTGATTAGAAGCACAAATTTCATGTAATTATATTTATAATGACAGTAATTTTAAACAGTATAATTACAATCAAACATCATCAAACAAAATTATTCACATGAATTAAAGGATAATTGTAAAATTTGTGCATTTTAACCACTCACAAACCATATGTTATGATAAAAGTATACATATTTAATTCTCATTAAAAATTATATAAACATTCGTGGATGATTAAAATACACGAATTTCGTGTATACTATATTGTAAACATTAACAGATTTATACGATACCACTAATAATTATAATACTACTAATAATTATAATATTGCTAACATCTTTTAGTTATTATTAATATGTATTATAATTATATTATTGCTATAAATATAATATATATTAATGATAATAATATTATTATTTGAATAAACAAAATATATTATTTTGTTATATAGTTGGGTAAAGTAATATATAATTATTATATATGTTATTTGCAATTGTTTACATTATTTGTATCTATTATGTTATTAATTATTGACTCACATATTAATAACTTTGTTTAAATAAATCTTACTTCAAGTAAGATTATTACCCTATGATGATTATTACCATGGTATGAAGTTTATTTTTGTTATCTTTTTACCTGTCATTATATATCTGCTCATCCCCCCCCCTCATTCCTGATGTGTGTAATGTATAGTTAACAAAACACCGACTTGCATAAAGGACATGAGTTGAAATTATCCAAGTAAACATCAAGACATGATGAGCAGATACTATGAAGACATGGAAGTACGACTCTTTGTTGTGTGTTATCATCACTATCATAGACTATAAATGTATCCATGCACACCGGACAAATGTTGTCATTGTCATTAATGATATCACTGGTATCACCAATATTGGTAATACGTTCATACTTTTTATCCTTCAAGTATGAAATCACGAAATATTTCCAATTTGTAATATGAATGAGTTGTTGACGTAATTGTTGTTTTTTATCATTGTGTATTGGTAGTTGAATACTATCCAATATGTACTGTGTTGTATTGAGTGTAAAGTAGTAATTATGCAGTGTGTTCATGATTTTGTGTTTGAGTTCATCACCACATTTGAGACTAGCGATAATCTTGTTGACGTAGTAGGATTTATTAACTACATCATTAAAACCACCGAACACACCGATAATATCACTATCATCCACATCACACCTTGGGTACAATACAGAATTGAAATACATTATGTAATATTTACATGAGAGTTCATACTCATTAAGTTTACCATACATACTACCAATGTTGTATAACGCAGAAGCGTAGAAATCTTTATATTTTGTTAGTAGTTTATCACAATTGTCAACTACGTACTGGTAACATGTTGTCTTGAATTCTATGTTATCATCTGAGATATAACCAAGATAGAAGTGACCTTCGACATAGCCAAGATCTATTGCCATTTGATAGTACTTAAAACCTTCGTCCTCATGTTCATCATCACGGTTGTGATAGTAATCACACAAATTTAACACCGACTCATGATCACCACGATCTGCAGCCAACATCCAATACTGCACTTGTTGTTGTTTATTACCCACTTCACCATACAGCGATGCCAATCTCATCAAACGACTAATGTTAACTTCATTTTCACCTTCATTTTCACCAAGCAATAATAAACAATTAATAGCCTGTTGATAATGACCGTCACGTTCAAATTTGGTAACTATTGTTGTTAGTTCACTTTCTGACAATAATATTATATACTTACCAAGATTAACAGTATCATTGACTGTTGCATAATGATGTACTAGTTTTTTAATTGCAAATTTAACATTAACATTATTATCATTGATACCACATGTAACAATGCTAATTAATTGTTTAACTTTATTGTCATGATCACCAACTTTTTCGTATACAGAAGCAAGACGCATTTCATTCACATTATTATTATTACTACCATCACCACGACCACATCGTAATAAATATTTAATTACCAATTGATATTTACATGCTTGTTCAAGTTTGGGTATTAACTCCAATATTTGATCATCCGGTAACAATGCAACACACTCATCAATGACATCATCACAGTTATTACTATTACCACTACTATTACCATTACGACTACCAGTTAACGATGATCGTAATGATACCGCACTGGAATGTGACGATAATGATGTTTGTATTTGTATTTGTGATGGTGACGATGATAATGAAGATAATGAAGATGATTGTTGTGGAGGTGACTGTGTTAATGACAAGATATATGGTGATGTATGGTAATTAATGATATCATAAACTATTTGGTGGTCAACATTATTAGTAGTTGGATGTTGTTTACAGTATTGTATCGCATTTTCACAACATTGTTTTATGTGAGTTGTAACAGAAAATGGTTGTGGTACATGATTGAAGTAACGTACGAACAACATGTAGTCAAGACTACACCCTCCTTTTATGATAGCAGTAGCCAACTCACGCATGGCATAATAGTAGTCGCCTGACTGGAAAAATAAAACACTACGGTAATAATATGATCGATGGAACCCATGATCTGTGGCATAACGCAATAAATCCAGACTGTTAGCAACAGTGATACTGTTAACAGTACCATTACCAGCTGCGATATCAATTAGCAATTGTCTCTTGATCACATGGTGTACAGCACGAGCAAACTTACGTTCAGCAGCTATTTTCAGCATTACCAACCCTTCGTTGATATCATCAACATTATCTGTTTTACTCAACAGTAAATACAAGTTAACTCGTGCGTGGTCATCATTGTCATCGGCTAAAATAGCCAAACGGTAATGCTTATCAGCTAGTCGTTCATTACCCTGTAAATCATAGATTACACCAAGGAGAAACTGTAAACTGTAAATACCGACGTGATTAGTATCTTCGTAGTACTTACTACGTTCAGCCTTCAAAATGTTCACAGCATGTGTCGTGGTACACACTCGGTACAAAAAGTCCCACCGGTCATCAATTCCGTTCTGTGTCAACATTTCACGTGTCAAAACTACTGTTGTCATTTCGTTGTTAGTAACACACACACCTTTAACACCATATTATCATATTAATAAGTATTTTATCATTTTACATATTTTACAAATATGTATGAGTTAACATATTTTACAAATATGTATGAGTTAACATAATTAAATAATCTAACATATTTAATTATCTAATAACACCAATGTATGAAACTATATTACAACAACAAACTTATATGTATATTAGTTGTATGGTTTCAGTATGAACTATACATAATTTGTGTAGTTAACTCCCTCCCCCTTCCCTTCCATCCACAAACAATATGTAATTACCTTATTGAGTATTTTGTTACCACTTATATAATTACATATTGTTTGTGGATGGAAGGGGAGGGAGAGTTAACTACACAAATTTTATGTAATTATTAACAATTTGTTTGGTATAATACATAGTATAAATAAAGAGAAAAAGAGAAAGAGAGAAAGAGAGAAAGAGAGAAAGAGAGAAAGAGAGAAAGAGAGAAAGAGAGAAAGAGAGAAAGAGAGAAAAAGAAAGAGAGAAAAAGAAAGAGAGAAAAAGAGAGACATAATATATTATGAGTAATGCGGAGAGAGGAAGAAAGAAACAAACATAAATTTAAATATTAACACCACTAAAAGTAGTTGTAATATCGGTTGGTGATTACATCAAATTCGTGTATCCAACTATCCACAAACCATCATGTGTTTATATAACATAACCTTAATAATTATTGCTGATGGGGAAGAAGGGGGGGGGAGGAGG
>Ga0302300_1001064_pt1 | contig 16378 bp, 15 predicted proteins | sample III_Palsa_E1_1_FD_198756 | JGI IMG/M metagenome (GOLD analysis project Ga0302300, IMG submission 198756) | Peat permafrost microbial communities from Stordalen Mire near Abisko, Sweden - III_Palsa_E1_1 | ecosystem: Environmental > Terrestrial > Soil > Palsa > Peat permafrost | place: Sweden... | reverse complement strand
GAAAAAGCTGTATTATAAAGTAAAACTAATTCATGCTGTTTTTCCAATAATGGTATTTTAGGGATATAAATCGATTCCACACGGTCTAATCCTAATTTAGGCAACGTAGTTTGGATATAATTTAATTGTACTTGTTTTTGAACAAACGTGCTTTGAAGAATAATTGAAATATATTCGGGTAAAACATTATCGCCTTTTAAGGTAATTTTTGCGCAATTCTCCGTTAATATAATTTTCTCGCTAGTTTCAATATTTAAAATCGAAACTTTTCCAACAGTTGCCCCAACTATGGCAATAAGTAAATCATTTTTGAATATCTCATAGCGTTTTAAAATTAAATAAACCTCCTCAGTAAGGTATTTAAGATTTGAATAGTTTAATGTGCCATCCCAGTTGATATCCCCTACTCTTAAATACCTGTATTGAGTTGGTTCGTCTGAAAAATCAGTTCCTTCAGGTAAGCGTTTACCGCCTGAAATTTTGGCTATTTTTGATAATTTTATGCAATTAGAAAAGTCAAGTCCCTCTTTATAATAACCAGCGTCAAATCGATCGTCTAATTTAGATCTATTGATTATAAAAACGTTGCTTGAAGAAATTTCGGTATTATTCATCGAATTAAAATTGTGTTCCAAACCGATTTTCTAAAATTGATTTCAAATTATTATTGATTATTGATTTAATCGAATTATAATATGAATCTCCATCATAAGGAATCCATTGCATTTTTTCCATATCGAATGGAGGCGTAGTATCATCACCTTCTCTCTTTATTAAAATTATTGGTTTCTCCCGACCTTCCGCATAAGCAACTTCATACATTACATTTTCATTACACTCAGTTATATCAGCAATAAATACATCACAATCTTTTATAGAGTTCAAAAGACGCTGATCTATACGTTGACTTTCTCCTTTGAATCGCATTATTGGGATCAATTGTAAATCAACGTTCGACTTACAGGTTGATTGAACATCTTTTAAAACCTCTTTAAAAAGTTTATTGTATTCATTCACTTTTGTGTGACTCCAGTATTTCATCGCAACAAAAACACTTATATATTTTCTTTCATAAATTTTGTCAAAAATTCTGATTATGCTTTCCGTTGTGGTTTCAACGGCCTCGAAGAGGTGATTTTTCAACATCCATTTCGAAAAAAATTCAAATTTAAATTCATTTGAAAAAGCTTTGTAATAAATAAAAGCGATCAAGACCTCTACACTTTCATTTGATTTGAGGTTGTCATTTTTTCGGTATAAGATATTTATGTCTTGTAAAGCATCATAAATATCATCGACCATTATGAACACCTCTGGATAAGTTTTATTATCTACTCCATTTTGATATAAATTTAATAACCTTAAGCACATAGCCCATTTGTTAGCTCTAACAATGTGCTTGATTGATTTGAAGTCTTCTGAACGAATTCTATTACCTAATTTTCTTGCTATAGATCCATTATTTTCAAATATTTTATCTATTTCCTCATCTGAAAAATACTTTTCTTCGCCCAAAATACCTTTTAAGTTCTCCTCAATTGTAAGCGGAATGGATTTTGAATTAATATTGTAAAATACGACCCTTTCAAATTTTTCATAACTATCATCTTTGATGATAACTAATCCTTCATCAGGAACAAATTTTTGCGTTGTAACCTCTTCGAATAAGATTATACAAAATGGAATGTTCATTTGGTTCACTCGGTAATCATCAGCAATTTGCTCTGCAGCACTTAGTCTATGATTACCGTCGACTCTGTGGAATGGATGCTCATCTAATTCTATAAGTCTATTTAACTCAATATCATCAAAATGAATTTCTGCGACTATAATTGTGTCATTTTCGCTAACATCAAAAACCTTAGTATTTTTCTTCACCACAGGCTTAATGGACAGACTATTTACATTTGAGTTGAAAACTTTACGTTTTTCAATTAATTGTGTAGGAGTATCGTCTTTTTGGACCCCAGGGATTGTTAAATCTTGTTTTAGTTTTAAACTCAATATGACTTCGGGAAAAAATAAATAGGTTTCCTCTGTCAAAAAGTTGGAAGTTTCACTTATCTGTTTGTCGATTAGCTCTCTTTGATATTCTTTATTTGCTTTAGAAATCCGAGCCAATTCTTTTATTCGAGCAAAACCACGAATACAAATTTGATTACTCAAAGACCTATCTAATATTCCTCTTATTATCATTACCCTAATTTTTCTAAGTCTGCAATAAATTTTGATAATTGCTCTCCTATCAGATCTAATTCATTTAAATTAGTTTTTTTGCCAGTTGCATCGTAACCAATTTGATCTGCGATTGCCATGAAAATAGGATAATCAGGTAGTTCATTTTTTAAAGCAGTATTATATGCAATTTTAATTTCATCTTTAAGGTTATTTATTAAGTCTGTGTAATGCGAACCTAATTCTTCTTTCCAAGTTTTATATCCTTCTGATTTTTTCAGTTCAATATTGTTTGTAATTGCGTCACTGTTAGTAAATCCGGTGAGTTCCTTAATTTTTTTGTTTTTTTCCTTTTCCCAAGAATCGATTTTATTGAAGAAATTAAACTTTTGCTTTAGTTGGAGTTGCAGAGTTGATTTTTTAATTTTTAACTCGTTAGTAACTTTCGATGGATATTTTTTAAGAAATAAAATCGAACTCTTAACTCCCGCACCTGTAGCTGTAAACGCAGTTTGTGGCAACGATACTACTGCAATTATTCGAAACTTATCTTCTATACTGTCTCTTACAAAATTTAAACTACTGTTAGTTAAAATTCCATCAGGAATTACTATTGCCAGATAACCATTTTCAACCAAAAAATTATGACATTGCTCAATAAAAAGTATTTCGGTACTTTGACTTTCTCGTTTTTCAATGACGTTTCGTCCCTTTGAATCTAACCAATCAGGCTGCTTTTTCCCAAATTCATATAACCCTAAATAATATTTCTCCTGTTTTTTTACGACCGAACCAAAAGGGGGATTAGTTATAATAAAATTAAAGCGATTATATTGAAAGCCGATATTTTTTGTAACCTTTTCAATCTCATTAGGCAACAGTAGACCGTCAGCAGTAATCACATTTGTGTGTCCATCATCATGAATAATCATATTCATTTTTGCTGCACGGCTTATCTGCTCGTTAATTTCAATGCCAAATAAATTCTTTTCTGCAAAGTCATGCCAAAATTTAAAATGCTTTTGGCTCTGTTTGACATCATTTTTATAATTAGGATATAATGCATCAGCTTGTTTACGAACTTTGTTTAGTGCATATAACAAAAATCCTCCACTACCGCAGGAGGTGTCTAAAACAAACGAGTCATTTGTAATAGGTAGAACATCTGTCGTAAATTTTACAATTGGGCGTGGAGTAAAATATTGACCAAAATTACCTCTAAAAAAAGAATCCATAAATGTTTCAAAAGCATGGCCTTTGCTATCCAAATCAGTTTCTCCCAAATTAATGCTCTCTAAATAACCAACTACGGTTCTGATCTTTTCTGGAGTTAACCTGATATCATCACGAAAAACCTCAGCATCTTTTTTTCTGCCCTCCTCATAAAGGTACTTCGTTCTATTGAATAAATTATCATTCTCTTTTTTACGTCTTTTATCCCTGTCAGGTTCCTCATCTTCATCTAACGTAATAATTTGAAAGTCATAGGGTTGGCCAGCCTTTCTATCTTTTCGTTCATCCCATATTTTGCAAAAAATCAGCTTATCCAACTCATCGAAAGCTTCGGAAGGATTTAATTGACCGCCCGCCCATAATGCGTCATGAGCTTGCTTAAATCGCCTTGTAAGTTCATCTTGATTAATAACTGAAAGATCAAAAAACTTTTGTTTCCCTTCTTGTTCTTTTAAAGAATCAGCATCATATACATATTTGTAGGCAGCTAATTTTTTTACACCGTATTGAGGAATGTCAGATTTGGTAATTCTAGTACTGCGTTTTTTGTCAACTTCAAAATATTCATCCTTAATTCCAGATGTCACCCAAACATATTTTACATCATTTGGAAGTGCATAAGCATAACTATAAGCTTGTTCGACAGCCTGTAAAAATTCTTGTTCGCTAACCTCTTGTCTTTTACATTCTACTAAGATATGAGGCTGTGTACATTCATCGTCATTGTAAACAATAATGTCTGCTTCTTTACTATCAGAACCCATTTTGACATATGCAAATTGTATTATCCTTTCGGGTCTGTATCTGTAGTTTATAACAAGGTTTAAAAAGGCTTCCGCTTGGACCTTTTCTTCTGAATTTAAATAATTCCTTTTTTTATTTTGATGGAGATATGTAATTTGCTTAATCTCGCCATTTTCTTCAACGACAGAAATCAAATTGCGTTTTATTCCTTCTAAAATTAAGCTTGTAGCCACAGTGGTTCACGGTTAAGTTTAGGCAATGTTAAGCAAAAAGTAGAATATTCACCCCTCATTAACAAGATTTATCATTATAGCTAAGTCAGAAAATCTAAAAGCACTATTTATATCAGTAAAATACCATAAAGGTAAAATGCGCTAGATACTTATTACTATAGCACTTATTATCAAAATAATTATTCCTCCAATTTGTATTAAGGAAAGCTTTTCCTTTAAGAATAAAACGCAATAAATGACAGGAATAATAACCCCCACTTTACCTATCACATTTAAAGAAAGTAGCGGAAATAATTTGTAAGAGTAACTGCTTAGTAATGTTCCACAAAATATTAAGCAACCAATAAAAAGCAGAGGTAAGAGTGAAGTGTCAAATTTTAACGCCAATAAGCCCATCCTGTAATTACCCGATAATAAAAAAAGAATGTTTATAAATAATATAGTAAATTCCAAAATCAGAGAGAATGTTACTACACCTAACTTATCGATCGGTGTTTTAAAAAAAGTATAGCTAATTGCCCACATTATTGCAGCACCAACACTTAAAATAGTCCCTTTACTTAGTGTAATTTTATTCCCAGTTTTATAATGGTGGCTAAAACTTAAGCCTATTCCTAAAAATGCAGCCAATAAACAACAAGCAATTTTCAGGGTTAAAGTCTCATGATAAAATAGGATTGTAAAAACTAATCCTAGTAGCGATGTAAGTATGGTTGTCACCGGTGCTAAAACTGATGCCTGCTCATACTTTAAAGAATTCACATAAAAGTATAAACCACCGTAACTTACGCAACTTATCGCCATAGCGGTAAAAATATCATACCCCTTACCATTCCAGTTTATATTTAAGCCGTCAGATACTAAAAATAAAAGGATAAATAACAAAGATGTTATTAAACTCCTTATAGTCATTGAAATTATAACCGGATATTTTTTATTTGGGTAAACCCATAAACAATCTGATATCCCGAAACAAAACAAATAGCCCAATATGGAAAATATTCTCATACTATAAGCTTGTTAAAATAACTAAAGCGTGTTAAATTAAGTAGGTGATAATATTGTTTTGCTGCCATGTTCTTGCTGACTTTGTTTTTGGATGTTTTAAGTCGGCATTGCACCAAATGTAATTCATAATAATCTTTTATTTGCCAATTCACTGGTTCATTTATGTAAGGAATTTTTTTTGCGGTCTTATAATCATCTGTCATTATTAAAGCTTTGTAATACAAAACATGACAAGGAATATAATAAAAATTAGCCTTATTTTCTAATGGTTCGTGCTTAAATCCTTTTAAGACATGAGCCATTAAAGTTTTAACCAAATCATAACATTCAGCTAGTAATAAATATTCACAGATCATAAATTCAAATTCGCAACTGTTTATATTGTGCCCAAATCGATTTGGACTATCGTTTAGAGTATGTTCTAACTCCATTAACCATTCGTTTTTTTTGGTGATATTATCCAAGACATGATTATACACTATATTACTACCAATTATCCTGGCTAACACAAAAGGATGAAGCTGTATATGTTTCCAATCCTTAATTTTGTTTATTTCGGACAAATATTTTGCGGCTAAATCTAAATCCTCTTCGAGGAATGACCCTAAAAATAAAAGCGAATTGCCGAATATGAGCGCTTCAGGATTTTTCTTGTTCTGTAGATAAATTTTATATCCCACGCTAAAACCGCAACATAGCTTATCTATAAAGGGAAATCGTTCAAAAAAATACTCGTGAGCCGTTTTATTTTGTGCTAATGTTGGTATTACTCTGTTATAGAGGTTTACATCACCATAAATTAATTTAGCAATATTTTGTACTGCGTAAAAATAGGGCTCATTTAGCTGATTTTTTTTTACAGGCGGTATTTCAATAGCAAAGAAAGCGACGCACACTTCAACTATATCTTTAAAAAAAGTGTCTGAGTGGATCGATTTTTTATAAAAATGCTCCCAATCTTCATATCCACAATACTGCGATAATACATTCAAAGTCGCAATTGATGGATTGAATTCGCTATTTACTAACCCAAAAAATCTTCGCAAAGTTTGTGAACTAATATTACCATGCTTGCCTTTTGCAATCAAAGCACTAATTTTTAAACAATCGGTTGCATTAACGACGGAAGCACCGTAATTAACTTCAATTAAGCTTTTTAAATTTAAAAGTTGTAGACTATCAAATTGCGAACTAACTCGTGCCATTGATTTAATAATTAATGTACAATAATGAACAATAATAAAACAATGCCGTGATATAATTTTGATCAATATAATAATATAACGAGACTCAATTTTAAAGCTCTAATTTAAACAATTGATAATTAGATATTTAAATCATTATAAGGTAAAAAAAAACGTATTATATTAGCATATCATCAAGTTACAAGCAAGCCGATAGCTAAATATTTTGCACATAACTTAAACTTAAAAATGGACGAAAACATTACGCACAATGAAATAGCGGGAATTACAGGAATAATTATTTTAGTAATAATTTTCTATTTAGCCTTTCATATTGGCTTTTCATTTTTAGGTAGGCATATTGGTAAGTCAAGAAAAATTGGAGCTACTGCGGGGTTTTGGCTTACCTTTTTTCTTGGACTAATTGGATTCATCATTGTTTTATGCTCTTCTACTTTGCAAGTTGCTCCACTGTATATTCAACCAGTTGCAGATCAATTACTAAAATTTAAACAGTTATTAGATGCGGGTGCTATTACGGAAGCAGAATATAACCAAAAGAAAATTGAATTAATGAAATTTTAAATTAACAAATAATTATTTATTGGGAAGCTGAAAACTATACAGAGTAAGCAACAACACAAATTAAATCACAAAATGAAAATCACTTTAATTATTACATCTATTATCGGCCTGTTGCTTTCACTTGGGCTAATCTTTGCGAGTATTATGTTTCTTACCCATGATGGCGGCGGATATCTATATCTAATATCAGGGATTTTTTTTATAATATTTTGTATTCTAGTTATGATACAACAGTTTTCCAAAACAAAGGCCACTTCTATTTAACAAAATTGAATCTTAAAATGAAAAAAAAGTATACTAAAAGCATAGTTTATTTTGTGATGATAGTTAGTTTTTGCAGTAGCTGCCAAAGAAAGCCGAAAACCGATCAAAAAATCATCCCTACAACTGTCAATTTATCAGGGGATTTATCAAATTATTTGCAAGTTGTAAAAGGCAGCTATGAGGTATCCTCTCCTTATGCACTTAATTTGGATTTGTCCATAAGAATTAAAGCTCTTAAACCAATCAATCTCTCAGACATTGATAATAAGGACATCTCTCTAACGGCGGTAATATATGATAACTCCGGAGCACCAATTCCTGGAATACAATTCTATTCAGATTCAGATGATCAATTGTTAACATTATTAAAAAAAGGATCGGGCGAAGAAGTAATTCAGTTTAGCTCCACACTCTTACAAGACTTAGACTTTAATAATATTAAGTCATTTTCTGTATCAAGCACAGTAAAAGCTAAAGAAAAAGAAGTTACTCCCTCACAGAATTCTAATTCTAGCCAAGACACAAGCTCAATTACAGATAACGACAACACAACTAATGCGTCAGAGTCTAAAAATGATTACGACCAACTACTTGATTCTTATGAGAAAAATACTAATGATTACCTAAAGGTTGTTAGGAGTATGCAAAAAAATGACGCAGGTGCAGTTATGGACAATTACACTGAGCTAGTGCAAAGTAGCTTAGATCTACAACAGAAATTAGTAACTGTAAAGAGCAGACTTACAAACAAGCAAGCAAATAGATTAATGAAAATAGAATTAAAATTGGCCAATGCAATGGCAAAGGCCAATAATCAAAAGTAACACTTACACCATAACACCAAAATGAAGACCTTATCAATTTTTTTTCTAATGATCTCCTTTGTGATAATCTCTAACGCACAAAGTCTTAAAACATATAATGGCCCTTTTAAAGTTGGCTTTGGTTTAGAAGGTATTGGAAAAGCCAATTACACTTATTATGATGATCCTAAAACCTTTGAGAGAACAAAACAAGGAATATTTATTTACACCTTAAGCTTAAAGAATGACATTGGAGGAACGTTCGTAAGGAAAGCAACCGGTCATTATAACCATGGAAATAAAACAGGTATTTGGCAATTTAATATCAACTATGTTGACTATGGAAAACCTGCAGGAGATAATTTAATTAATGCAACTGGCTATGTAACACTTACCGCACCGTATTTAGACGGATTGCCTAATGGGGTTTGGATTTATAAAAAAAGGATTCTCGTTAGAGACAAACACTATTATTTTGGAAGGCTAATAACCACACCATATAAATTATATGAAGAAACAACCTTATCTGTTTCATTTAAGCAGGGTATATTATGTGGGCCAATAAATGAAAAAACGGATGAATATTCAGTATCAGGTGATTTTAGTAGTAATGGAAATTTAAACGGTCAATGGATAGTAAAATCAAATCAAAATGAAGAAACTACACAATACAAAGATGGATTAGTAATGAGTCGCATTAACAGGTCATTGCCGAACGGAGAAATTTTGGAAAAAGAGCTCGACAATCAAGATTTAAAGCAAAAATATCTCAGCGGAAAAATAAATGAAAAAGACATAGAGGCATTAGACTGTAAATTTGAAAAGAGAAATATTTTCACAGATAAATTTATTGATTTTACAGAAACTATATTTAATGACGCCGATTTCATGTACACAACCTTACAAGGGGACACATTCATAACATTAAGCCAAGATGACATATTAAAGTATAGTATTAACAATATAGGAGGCAATTTTATTAAAATAACACCTATCAAATTTAATGATCTCCAGGACGATTATAATTTTAAAACCGCAGAAGAAGCATTTAATAAATCTGACTTTGTAACTGCACAAAGATTCTATAATACAATCTTACAGAACCAAGATGTTTTTCCTTTAAAAAGAAGTGATCAAAAATATATTAATGATAAACTTGCTTCAATTAGGGTTATTCAGACTCATGGCAACCCTATTGAAAAGGCTTCAACAAAGGAATTAAATAGCCTTTTTCTTGCAATTTTAACCTCTGCAAATGCTGATTCCGCCAGTAATTTTCTATTGCAAAATGTCACCTACAAAATTGCTTACGGCGGACAAATTGGCCCTACTACTTGGTCAATTGGTTATTTACCTATGTGCTGTTTCAATAATTACATTATAGATCCAGATCACGAATTTCAAGCTTTTAAATTACAAGTGGATTATCAAAATAATACACCCAAGACCATACATTTTATGTTAGGCGACAATACAAATAATCGCATCGCATTGTCTAACAATTATATTGATGGTTTAATACAATTAGGTTTTCATATTGCTTTTGAAGGATATCAAGCTGTCAATGGATCTGGATTTAAAACGAAAGCAGAATATAATGCAATAGATGGGCTAGAAAAATTAGATACGTATGTTACTTCAGTAATTTTGACAAACGGTATCTTAAATTATAATTTTTATAATCAACAATTGATTTTAATAAGTAAAGCCAAAAATTAGTTATGTAGTTAATAATGTTGATTGTAAAGATTTAACTTTCATTACTGTTTTTGTTGAAGCGATGCAAATTTTGCTTATTTCGCGAATAGTCAAACCCTTTTTTAGCGCTTTAATAATCTGTTTTGATTTTTCTTTATCAAGAAATTGTAAATCTGTTTCATTACTTTTCATTGGCCGACCAAGTTTTCCACCATTTTGCACATAAACTAATCTACCAACTGTTGTCCTTTCTTTTATATTCTCTAATTCCATTTCATACAGACTGGACATAACAGAAGATATCATTTTCCAAATTGGATTTTTTTGACCATTGGGTCTCGACAGTAGGCCAACATTTCTAACTGTAATATTAACACCAGCCTTGTCTAACCATTCCAACGTGGTTATCACATCGCCGGTGTTTCTACCTAATCTGGAAAAATCTTCAATTATCAAATCAGTGATTTTACCTGCTTGAACAAGTTTAACTAATTCATTAGCTTTAGCTCTTTTGGCAAATGGAACACTGCCTGAAACTTTATCTAATAATGTCAAATCATAATTTTCTTTATCATCTGTAAATCTATCTCCTGTTTGTTGAAGGGTAGAAACTCTATTATATTTAACTTTCATTTGTATTAAATTTATTGTTAGTATAAATTTAATACAAGAGTTTGATCAGGTAAAATCCGGTTATTAATCATAAAGATTTTTCTGTATTATTTTTATTATTAATTAAAAGTAATACACTATAAATTAGATTTGGTGTGTATTCGGAATGCAATTGTTTAATTTGCCAATTATGTAGACTTTTCCTTGTTAAATAAATATTGTATAACGATTACAAAAAAACCTAAAACGTTTACTGTTGTCGACCCTAACAAAGCTATTAACACAGCATCAGATAAATGCATAATATTAAATCCAACCAGTGTCAGAATAGTAATTACAGCAATTAGCCAAGATATCGTGATCAAAAAAATTCTGTGAGAATATTTGCCTCTGGCAGCTTGATTTAATAAAAAATTAGATAAAGTGGCTGCATCGTATTGATCTTGATACATTGACTTTTTAGATGCAATAGTTTCCTCGTCAGGGGTTGAAGATGAAGTTTCAATTTCATCTTTAATGCTTTTAACTAAATTGTCTTTCATTACACGGTTGCCAAGAATCTTGTGAAAAATTCTTTCATGTATTCATCTGGTATAATATCCAATCCTTCATTTTTGGCTTTTGACCATGGAGAATCAGGATTGTGAGTCCAATTAGATAGCTTTATAGCACTAATCCCTTTTGCTATTTGCCAAGCATCATTAAATGCGGTTAACTCTTTTTCGGATAACTTAGGATTCAAAGGATATTGGCCAAAAACTCCTGTGACAATATTTGAATTACCAAATATCTTAAAAGTATGATAGACTGAAGATACAACTGGGCCATAAGGCCAAGCCTCAATATGTTCATTTATCAACGGTTCATCATTTAAAGCTAGACTTATTCCGTTAGAAATATAGATAAGCTTTTGTAACTTCATATGAGAAAACAAGCAATTTTCCTTTTTTGCTAATTGCACATATTTATCAGCAATTTCTACGGCAGAATGCATAATCAAAATTTAATAAAAAGTAAATTTACTAATATTTTTAGTTCTTAACAAAATAGGAACGATTATTGATTTTCACACAAACGATCCACTTCTTAAAAGTAGCAATATTATGACAAAAATTGTTAACAAATAATCCTAATATTCAATATTGTATGTTTTGAACATTGAATATTAGGAATTATTTTGGATTTACCGGTTTACTATTAATACACTACAATATAATACCATTTTAAATGCAATATTATATCAGGAACTTCACCTGAATGCTTAGGGGTATCAATCTGACATCTATTTTAATCACTCCACATAAATGCACTGTAAGCTTCCTTTTTGCAGTATGACAGGATTTTATCATCAAGTTCATTTTTAAGTTCTGAGCTTATTATCTGTCCAGCAGGCAACTGATGAATAAACTTCCTAATTTTAAATTTTGTTTCTTTTTTCATCTTCGCCTGCTTTATGGCATAAGTTATATTTTCAGTTCCACCCATTGATCTAATGCCTTCAATAATTAAAGAATTTTTAAAATCTTTTAGATCCTTATACATCAATTGAGACGGTAAAGGTGTTGTGTGAACAGGTAAACTCTTATATGATTTTAAATACCTTTTTAAGATGTCCATGTAATAATGGTAGTTATGCAGATTTTCAAGTTTAGCATCTTCCCAACCTAAAGCTTTGGGTATATTTTTCGTGATTCTTAATTCATAACGCAAAATATTTTTGTCTTTGAAATTATTATTTATATTTTGCGGTTTAGCAATCAACTCTTTTGTTTTATCGTAAAAAAAGAGTGTTTCTTTACTGCTTTCAAAATAGGTTGATTCCGATTCAAAAACTCTCATTTTATACCCAGTAGGAGACGCAAATAAATCTATGTATTGATTAACTTGCTCATTAACTTCAATACTGCATGCAAAATCCATTCGTATAATTTCTGCATCATCTAAAGGCATTTCAAAGAACTTTTCTAAAATGGCTATGGCATCCTGAATTTGAAAAAAAGATAGTGAGAAAAGATTATTATTATTGAATAGTTTACTTAAGCTACCGTATCCAGTCAGATAGTGATCTGTTAATCTAAATTTATAATTTTTAAATGTTGCTTCAATAGCTTTGTTTTCATTTGGATAATATGTGACCTGACCTTCTTTTGCCTTCTTAGCAAAAATTTGTAGGATATGTTTCCTGTCAGGTTGTGGTATTCTGAAATTCAATGTGTCTATCATTCTAAGTGATCATTTTAGTAACATATTTAACTTATTATAGAAGAATAATAATTGCCCGTCTTAATTCAAAACGGGCAGTTAAATTATTGAATACCAATCAATGGTAAATAGTAGGTTGTGTCCCCAAAAGCGATATTAGTATTTAAACGAACCTTAGCATGCATGATTGACTTTTGAATACTAACCTTTCTCTTATTTCGGAAATCCTTTACAAATGTTTCTATATCACTGTATTCCTCATTGTAAAACATAAACATCCATCCATTTACAACTTTTAAGATTGTAGGTAAAACGCCCCATAAATAAAATCCATAGCATCCCTCGGAATAATTTTCTTCCCAAAATATCGCAGGTGAACTGCTTGTTATATCGGGGTCATCCGAATAAACTGTCTTTATTATGTTGTTAACAGGATCAACAATCAATTCGATAGAAGCATAATATGCCTCATGATTTTTTTCAAAACGAGCAAAATCCTTAGTACTTGCAACCAAAAAGCCATCAACATGCTCGCAGTTTCCCAAACCTTTTATGATTTTAATCTTAAATAAATATAAACTTGTGTGTTTCATGATTTTGTTTTTAATAAATTGCTGAATAATCAAATGTGCCTTTACAATCCCCAATTGCGATTTTAGCATTTATTCGATTCCTTTCAATAGCGATAGATGCCATCATTTGTGGATCATGATTTTGAAATTTTTCGATATACAGATTAAGGTTATAGTTAAAACTAAACGGATTACTATAAAGCCTTAGCCAATTACTCCCGTTTTTCTGTTCTATAATAGTAGGGAAATCGCCAAATAAGTAAATACCTACATATTTATATTCACCATCACTCCACAGTCGGATATCACCCAACGGGCTGGGCTCTAAAACCGACTCTATAACGCCTATCATGTTATTTAAATCAATTATTATTTTTAGGCTTCTAGTATCACCATTTAAGTAAAAAAATTGCTCCTTTTGATAATGTGGAGACGAATGTGCATATTCCTCACTGATGTGAAATAATAGTTTACCATCCACAACAATAGGTTGATCGGCACTTAAATAATATTGATAGATAACTGTGGTATCCAAATCATCATTAATTATATCTGGCTCAACATTATCGGTGAAAGCGTTTACAGTCGCTTTTAGCAAACAAGCCATTACCTTTAGACGAGATTTGCCAACAGATAATGTTGAGATTGCTTTAACAAAATTTTCAATGTCCATTTCAGGTTTTAGTTCAGCTGATTTTTGAATATGTTTTTTCATCTAATCCTCCTTTTTTTAATAATTTCCAATTCTGCCTCAGCGTTAATTTCATCATGTGAGGCAATACGACCTTTTTCGATAAATGCATCGATCTCACTCCTCTTGAACCAGAGTATCTTCCCCCCTGGACAATACTTGGGTAGTTCTTTTTTGAATGACAACTTGTATACATACTTTTTTGATACGTTGAGGTAAGTACATACCTCTTCCGTTGAAAGAAATTCCTTCATAACTGCTTTTTTAAAATGTAAATTTGTTGCGCAGATCGGAAAAGCATAGGTGTAAATTCACCTAGCATGTTTCTGCTGTCAGGGTTATTGAAGTGGTAATCTGCCTTTGGTTACCAAATTATAAGTCAGGCAAACTTATAATAAGAAGTGGTTTTGATTCGACGTCTAATCGCTATGCACTACACCTCAATGTTCTGACTGAGGCAAATATGTAATTCTCTGAACCAACTCGAAAATAACATTAACCTTATTGAGCATTTTTATTAAATCGAAAATTTCGACAGGAACAGATTTCAAATATCATAATCAAAACAGGGATTCAATTATTAAAATAGTATGGAAATTTTATGTGAATATCAAGCCTAAAATTTATTACTACAACTCATCGAAAATTTTAATGGCTTCTATTTTTCTTTGATCAACTACCTTTGCATAAACTTGCGTTGTCTTGATGTTTTTATGCCCGAGCATATTACTAACAACATAAATATCAATCTTTTTAGTTAATAGTAAAGTAGCATATGTATGCCTTGCTGAATGAAATGTAATTTTACGAGTAATTCCTGCATTCATCATCCATTCTCGTATTTTCAAATTATGCCATGCACTGTATTTTAATCCTTTAAAAACACGTTCACTATTATTTTGTAATTCTCCTACAAATGTCAACGCCTTATTAGGTATTGGCAAATATTCAACTCCCTTTGTTTTTTGTTGATTGAAATGTAAACTATAACCTGAATTTGCTGTAAATTTAATTTGATCCCATGTCAAGTTATTTATATCTGACCACCGCAAACCGGTATAGATACTAAATAAGAAGGCATTTTTTAAAATTTGAGAGTCACATTTAGTTTTTTCAATCAATTCAATTTCCTCCTCAAATAAATATTGTCGTCGGGTTTCTTCACCTTTTATTGCTTTAGCTCTGGCGCCTATCTTGTCATTAATTAAGCGTTCATCGAAAGCTTGGTTTAAACAGGCTTTTACTTTATTAAAATACGCCAGTGCGGCATTTTGTGAAAGGTTAACATCTGATTTTGTTTTGTATCCGTTAAGTATATACCTTTTTATCAAAACGAGGTCATTGTCTTTTAAATCAGAAATTTTTACTTTTTTGCCATTATAATATTTCAAAAGAATCTTATATGTGCTGTCCCAAGCACCATAATTACCAGCGCTCTTTTTTTTCTGCTCAGTTACATTCTTGAAATAATCTAAAAATAAAATGTTGCTTTTTTTAAATCCCTGCGCTATGTCATTATTATTTATTAGATCATTTTCAACCTTTACAAGCATTGCATTTGCTTTACGCATTGTTTCACTGTTCGCAGAACGCTCTTCTTTGTTCTTTGGAGATTTAAATAAATATAATTTAAGGAACTGATAGGTTCTTTCTCCATCATTATAGATATCTAGGTACAAACTTACTTTATTATCCTTCAGCTTCTTTTCTCTAATTTCAACTTTCATGTTGTTACTTTTGTTACTATTTTAGTAAAAATAACAAAAAGGTAACAGAAAGTAACAAACCGTGTAAAATAGTAAAGTATCTAAAAGTACTTAGAACCACATTTTTGAATACGTATGGCTATATTTAGTAACATATAGCACTATAGTTACTTTCCGATACAGAATTTACTGAAGATATTTTCCAGCAGATCGTCTGTTGTAACTGTCCCAGTTATCTCACCAAGATAGTGGAGGGCTTGCTTAATGTCAGTGGCTAAAAAGTCTGAGGTTATATTGCCATCGATACCATTTAATACTTTTATTAATGATTCTTCGGTCTTTTGGAGAGCTTCGAGGTGGCGAATATTGGTTACAAGGGTTTCGTTGCCGGTCAGTTTGTCTTTTATCGCGGTGTGATAAATCTTGTTTTTCAGGTCGTCGATATGAAATTTCTCTTTGGCTGAGATAACTACAGCTTGTTGACTATGGGGCAGGTTATCAATCTCTTCCTGAGATAAAAGATCAATTTTATTAGCTACCACTAACATTACTACACCCGGTTTTTGCAGACTTTCCAAATCCTGGTTAAGCTCGGCCAAACTAATTTGCTGGGCATCGTAAACATAAACCAATAGCGCCGACTGGCTAATTTTTTCCATTGTACGCTG
>Ga0302300_1001061_pt1 | contig 16397 bp, 9 predicted proteins | sample III_Palsa_E1_1_FD_198756 | JGI IMG/M metagenome (GOLD analysis project Ga0302300, IMG submission 198756) | Peat permafrost microbial communities from Stordalen Mire near Abisko, Sweden - III_Palsa_E1_1 | ecosystem: Environmental > Terrestrial > Soil > Palsa > Peat permafrost | place: Sweden... | reverse complement strand
TAAAAATAATGTTATAGTATAAAAACTAACATTAAATAATATTATTAATAAGCAGACTTTATTTACTTATTATTGATACACAATAAAATTATTGCATTACGGTTATTCCTCAGAATATTTTACAGAAGTAAATAAAGTTTTTTATTAAATATCAGAAAGCTATTTTTACTCTGTTATTAACATCAGGCGCTTGTTACATTTTGGACTGAGAAGGAATATACACAGGTTGATCTGCAATTATTATTAAACTAATTTTTTCAGTTTTCTGCAAAAAAATGGCTAAAACAACAGTACTGTTATGCATTGCCTTACTCATAATGGTAAGTAGTTTAAAGGCACAAATAAGCGCTCCTACCTATAGCAATAACTTTCTTAGTATAGGGGTAGGGGCAAGAGCGTTAGGTATGGGGGGCGCACAAACAGCTATTGTGAGCGATGTTACGGCAGGGTACTGGAACCCGGCTGGTTTGCTAGGTATTAAGCATAAGTATGAAGCATCTTTAATGCATGCTGAATATTTTGCCGGAATAGCAAAATATGATTACGCAGGAGTTGCTACACGTATAGACTCACAAAGCGTAATTGCTCTATCAGTAATTAGATTTGGGGTAGATGATATTCCTAATACTCAATACTTATTCAACAATAGCACAGGCGCAATAAATTACAGTAATGTTTCTAGTTTTTCAGTATCAAATTATGCCTTTTTGCTCTCTTATGCCCACAAAGTAACCAAAATACAAGGCCTTAATGTAGGAGCTAGCTTTAAAGTTATTGATAACATAGCAGGAAACTTTGCAAACTCCTGGGGCTTTGGGTTAGATGCGGGGGCGCAATATCATGTTAAGAAATGGAATTTCGGGCTTATGGCAAGGGACATTACCAGCACATTTAATGCATGGAGCTATAATACAGAGCAGTTGGGTAGTACCTTTGCGGCAACTGGTAATGTCATACCGGAAAATTCTATAGAAGTTACCCTGCCCAGCCTTATTTTAGGAGCAGCCCGAAATTTTAAAATTACTAAAAGAATAGGCCTACTGACTTCTATTGACCTAATAAATACATTTGATGGCGAACGGAATACAGTAATACATACAAGAGTTGTTTCTATGAGCCCGTGTGCAGGAATAGAATTAGATTACCTGAAGATCGTTTACCTTAGAGCTGGTATAGGGAATATACAGCAAATGACAAACTTTAATAATCAAACATACACAAGCCTTCAGCCAAACTTTGGAATAGGGCTTAAAATAAATAAGTTTAATATAGACTATGCCTTAACTAACATAGGAAGCGCTTCCGATCAGCTTTATTCAAATGTATTTTCGGTTAAAATAGCTTTAAATTAAATTTAATGTCCACTTTAAAACACTATAAATATTGTTTGTGGTTGTTGTTAGCTTTTACCTCTGAGCTAAGCGCCCAATCGCAGGTTTATGGTAACGAGTGGATAGTAGCAGGCCAGACTTATTACAAAATACCAACAGCTCAATCAGGAATTTATGCCCTAACAGCAACAGAACTTGAGGCCGTGGGCGGTGGAACTGGCGCAATTAATAATATTCAGCTTTTCCATAGGGGAATACAACAACAGATACTAGTAAAAGATAATAATAACGATGGTATTTTTGATTCTGGCGATAGTCTGTTTTTTTATGGAGAACGAAATGACGGAACACTGGATTCTATTCTATATAGCCCGACTAGTGCGCATGTAAATAAATATTATAACGTTTATTCCGACACTACTGCTTACTTTTTAACTTTTGGAAGCTCTGCGGGAAAGCGTATGCAGGTAGAAAATAACGCTGGGGGAGTAAATCAGCCTTATCATTTACATGAATACATTACTTATTTTACAGAACAGTATTCAAATGGAATGAATTATGGAGTAAACCAGGGGGATACTTATTACGTTCCGGGAGATTATGGAGAAGGATGGTCGTCTAGCGGATTTAATAATAGAACAGTTAATGTTCCTGTTATTAATCTTTATGCTAATGTAAGTATTCAGCCTGTTATTGAGATTGTATTGGTGGGCGTTTCAGGCGCAGGAGATTTGCTTGAAACCCACACACCTCAAGTTACTCTAGGCAATTCTCCTAACGACACTATTTTTACAACCCAGTCTTTTACTAATTACTATTCTACTCTAATAACGCAGGCTTTTAATTCCAAAGTTATTACTGATACTATATTAGAAGTTAATGTTCAAGGTACGGCCCCAGATATTGACTATATGGCCTATGTTTACGTTAAGCTAACTTACCCACAGTATACGGATATGCAGGGTATGAGCTCTAAATATTTTAATATCCCCGCTAACGGACAAAACTCTCTGATACAAATTACAAATGCTTTTACGAACTATACTATTTATGATATTACTGATAAAAATAATATAAATATTATACCTTCCATATTAAATAGGGATACGCTTAATTTTTCTGTAAATAGTAGCTCCGGTGTAAAGCTTTTTGCCAATGCTAATAATAATTACCTGTCAGTTCCTTCTATCAAAAAAGTTGATTTAACAGACTATCCTCTTTCACAATATTTGATTATATCGCATACAAGCCTTATTAATGCTCCCAGTACTGGCATTGCAGAATATGCCGCTTATCGTTCATCCCTGCAGGGAGGTAATTATAAAACAGTAGTTGCGGATATCAATAATCTATATAATATTTATTCTTATGGAGAAGAAACCCCGGTTGCAATAAAACGGTTTGTTAATTACCAGTATGCAAAAGGTAGTCCTGAATATTTATTCCTTATCGGTAAAGGAGCAGAACCAGGATATGACTATACCACACCTAATAATACATCAACCTATATTTACAGGCTAAACTACGATTGGTTTGTTCAAAATTATAATCCTTCCCAGGGTATTTTTTTAAACATTGTCCCTACCTATGGTTTTCCGGGCTCTGATTTACTATTTTCTATGAATCTTGATCCGACTAACCCTAATGTACCAGTATTAGCAACAGGGCGACTTTCTGCAACCAGCGATTCCATTGTTAAAAATTACCTGGCTAAAGTGCAGGAGCATGAGGCCTTAGATTCCAACTTACTCTGGAGAAAGAATCTTATACATGTAAGTGGAGGAAATGATGATACTGGGGGAGACGAAACAGCACAATTTGCACAAGATTTACTTAACCTGAAACCTATAGCCCAGGATACCCTATTCGGCGGTAAAGTAATTGCAAGTTTTGTTAAGCAATCTTCTACTATTGTGGATCAGCAACTTCAGAGCAGTATAATAGAACTATTAAATAATCCGGGGGCGTCATACCTTACATTTTTTGGACATTCGGCCCCCACATTAACAGATGTTGATTTGGGGTGGCCCTCGCAGGATATATATGGATACAACAATAAGAATTTGTACCCATTCCTTATTTTATTCAGTTGTTCTGCGGGTGATTGTTTTGATGGGTATTCTTTTGTAGAAGATTTTCTTAATACGTCAGACAAGGGTGCCATAGGGGCATTGGCGCACAGCGGGGAAGGGTATGAAATATATTTGGAATCTTATGCCCAAACCTTTTACGATGTGGCTTTTCAGAATAGACAAACAATGCTTAAATCGATTGGGCAAATACAACGGGAAGTATTAGTTAATTACTACAAGAATTATGTTAACAATGCCATAACTACTGCAAATGCTCAGGAACTAATAATACAAGGAGACCCTGCCCTTAAGATATATACCCCATCTAAGACAGATTATTCCATAATAAGCCCACAAGCAGAACAGGTTTTTATAAAATCATATAATGGACAGCCTCTAACTGCAATATCCGATTCTTTTGCCATTGGTATCATAGTTTCAAACTTTGGACTTGTAACTGTTAGAGATTCTTTTGACGTTACTATAACCAGGACATTTAATAATACTACTGTTACTTATGGCCCCATATTATATCCTCCCGTTTACTACCAAGATACTATTTATTTTAAAATAAAATCTAATGATAGGGCTACTTATGGAGAGAATAGTTTTACTATAAAAGTTAATCCTTCCGAAAAAATACCAGAAATGACTTACGATAATAATACGGCTGTTCTCAGTTATTTTGTACCTCTATCCGGGGTTATTACATTATCTCCGCCGAATTATGCAATAGTAAACTCTTCCATGCTTAATGCTGATAAATCAATAACTTTAGTTGCGCAATCTTCAGACCTGACTATTGAACCTACGGATTATTTAATAGAAATTGATACTTCTTACCTGTTTGCCAGTTCATATAAAAAATCTGCTGTGGTAGACGCCCCGGCTTTACTTAAGTGGAATACAACTTTACTGCCTTCATTACAGGACAGCGTTGTGTATTATTGGAGGGCAAGGTTTAATGCTGTTCCGGCAGGGGAAGATACTATATGGGCGCAGAGTTCTTTTATTTATATTTCTAATAGCCCTCCGGGCTGGTCGCAAAGCAAGTTCCCTCAGTTTTTAAACGATAACCCTTATAATATTTCTTTGGTGGGCAGCCCTATCCAAAAGAACTGGCAATTTAATGTAGTAAACACAGAGGTTACCGTACGCGCGGTAGGAGGAAATTATCCCGAACCCTCAGGTTCAAGTATCCCTGCATCGCAGTGGCAATCCTGGATGGGAACCCTAATTGAAGTAGATAGCTCACCGCTTTATTATGGTACCGTAGGTTATGCCAACAAGCCATGCACCGGTTACCCCGATATAACCTATCCTATGAATTTGTTGACGTTTAGCAAAAAGACAGCTCTTCCTTACATACCTAATACTTCGCAGGTTAGTGTCTGCGGAATAGATGAGCCCTATTTAATAAATGTGCTTTATGATCCTGATACCACTAAAGGCCTTGCATATCAAACAAATTTTATTAATTTTTTAGCTGCCATAGAAGAAGGGGATTATGTGCTTTTTTTAACTACCTGGACGACCAATTTTCAGAACTGGAGCAGTTCTCTTAAAAATACATTAAAAACCACTTTAGGTTTAACTCTTATTGATAGTTTGCAGAATGGAGAACCTTATTTATTTTTAGCTCGAAAAAATGATGGTAAACCTATCTTTGAAGGCTATTCAAATTCCCAAACCGGTTCTGTATATTTAGATACTACCATTATTGGACGCCAGGATACAGGCACAATCGCCTCAACTATTATTGGGCCGGCGGCTTCGTGGGGAACGGTATATAGAACCGTTAAAGATGTTGATGCCAGCGACCGCTATACCTTAGAAGTTATAGGTATAAACCAATCAGGTAAAGATAGCCTTCTTGTTAAAAAAGTACCTTCTGATACTTTTAATATAAGTAATATAAATGCTACTCAGTTTCCCAATCTTCAATTAAATATTATTGAATCGGATACAGTAAATTTAACCCCTCCGCAACTTGATGAATGGCAGGTAATATTTGCGCAAGTGCCAGAAGGCACATTGGACTTATATAAAGCAGGCTTACAGCAGTATCAGTATTTTACTAAAAATGAGGGTGATACTGTAAAACTTAGCTTTATTTTTGAGAATATTTCTGCCTATAATTTTCCTGATTCGCTAAAGGTAGAATTTGTAGTTACAAACGAATCAGGCAAAACCTCAACAAAGTTTATAACACTTCTCCCTTTAAAGAGTGATACCTCTGTTACTTTCACTTACAAATTCAACACCTATGGTTTCTCAGGAAATAATACTCTGGAGACTTATGTTAACCCAAAGCTACAGCCCGAACAAGACTATGATAATAATATAGCAAATGTTACTTTTTTTGTGGTAGCTGATAAAACAGCTCCGGTACTGGATGTTGTTTTTGACGGAACTCACATTATGGATGGCGATATAGTATCACCGAGCCCCTTAATAGCTATTACTTTAACTGATAATAATCCATACCTTGTTAAAAATGATACAACAGGTATGTCGCTTTTTTTACAATCTCCAGGCCAGTCTACTCCTCAAAAAATAAGTTTAACTAATAATCCTTCTATTAAATATGGCCAATCTGCTGGTAATTCTAATAGTTTTGTTATCGATTATACCCCTCAGAATCTAAGAGACGGAATATATACTTTAATTGTACAAGGAGCAGACGTTTCAGGAAATACTTCCGGCAGCCTTCAATACCAGATACAGTTTCAGGTTATTAACGAATCTACTGTTAGTAATTTCTATCCATACCCCAACCCTTTCTCCACACAAACGCGCTTTGTATTTACGCTTACAGGTAGCGATATCCCTGAAGATATTCATATACAGATTATGAATGTAACTGGCACGGTAGTCAGAGAGCTTACAAAAAATGATTTGGGGGTTATAAAAATTGGTAATAATATGACTGAGCCTTGGAATGGCACCGATGAGTATGGCGATAAGCTAGCTAATGGGTTATATTTGTATAAAGTAAAACTAAAGGGAAACAGTAACGATTTCTCCCAAAGGAGTACGGCTGGAGACGTTGATTTCAAAAAAGGTTACGGGAAATTGTATATTCTACGTTAAACGTTCCAGCTCGACAAAAGAAAAAGAATACCTATTTATTTCATCTTTACTATAAGATGTTCGTTTTACTTCTTTCCATTGTTTCGTATCAATCGGAGCTAAAAAAGTATCTCCCTCAAAATTTTCATCAATCTGCGTAAGATAAATTTTATTTGCAGTTTTTAATGCTTCGTTAATAATCTCAGCCCCACCTATTACAAAAGCTTCATTTTCGTTGTTTTTATTGGCATAGTCGTAAGCCTCTTCCAGGGATGAACAAACAATAATACCTTCCTTCGAATAATCTTTATTTCTTGTTACCACTATATTGGTTCTTCCTGGCAATGGTTTGCCAATAGATTCAAATGTTTTTCTGCCCATTATTATGCAATGCCCCATGGTTAGGTTTTTGAAATACTTTAGGTCTGCAGGCAGATGCCAGGGTAATTTATTGTCTTTACCTATTACCAGGTTTTTAGAAGCGGCTACTACTATAGCTATTTTCATAATTTGTTACCTCTTAAAAACTCCTTAATTTCCATCCTCTTTTTACCTTCTAGTTGTAACTCTTCTACAGCTATAATACCATCAGACGCAAAAAAGTGTAAATATGATTTACCATCAGTTACATATTCCCCAGGTATTTTGTTAGTAGTATTACTACTTACTACCTCGGTTTTATATATCTTACAATTTTTAGTTGCCAATATTGTCCAGGCGGCAGGGTAGGGGGAAAGCCCCCTAATAAAATTCCTGACTTCCTCAGAAGTTTTATTCCAGTCAATACGACAAGTTTCTTTATGAATTTTAGGAGCCTGTTTAATAGTATCTGTCATAATCTGCGGTTGAAGTGTGTAGTTTTCCGATTCAATTAACTCAACGGTTTTTAAAACAAGCCCGGCGCCTTTATTCATCAACCTTTCGTATAAAGTTCCTGCGGTGTCGTTTGGTTCAATTTTTTCCTTTTCCTGTAGTAGTATATCCCCTGTATCTATTTCTTGCTTAAGAAGAAAAGTAGTGAGCCCGGTTTCCTTCTCCCCATTTATAATGGCCCAGTTAATAGGCGCCGCCCCTCTGTATTGAGGCAGGAGGGAGGCATGAAGATTGAATGTGCCATAAGGCGGCATGGCCCATACGGCCTGGGGCAGCATACGAAATGCTATTACTATTTGTAAATCTGCCTTAAAGGATTTTAATTCTTCTAAAAATTCGGGAGATTTTAAATTAGCAGGCTGTAAAACAGGAATATTATGAAGCAATGCTGCATCTTTAATCGGAGAGGTTTGCAGTTTCAATCCACGCCCTGCGGGTTTATCTGGAGCGGTTACTACCGCCACCACGTTTTTACCGTTTTCAACCAGAGCATTAAGGCTTGGCACTGCAAACTCCGGTGTGCCCATTACTATTATTCTAAATGTACTCATTAATAAAAATCGGGGTAAAGCAGGTATTTTTTTCTAACGGATTTATAATGGGCAAGCTCTTCCTGCCATGTTTTTTTTATTTCGCTTTCGCTCATCCCTTTTTTAATCTGTTCTTTAAGTTTACTATTTCCGGCAAGCTTATCGAAGAAAGGGATAAAGAATTTTTCTTTATCCTCTGCCTTAATATAAAGTTCAATAATGTATTTAAGAGTAAATCCATCTGCTACAACTTCTTTTCTTAAGTCAATGCCATAACAAAGCTCCCCATCATAAGGGGGATTTTTAGCTGCGCCTTCTATGGTTTTTGGAGTAAAGGTAAAACTTCCATTGTTTTTATCCGGGGAGCCAATAACCTGGAAAGGAAGCTCAGTCCCCCTGCCAACGCTTATAGATGTGCCTTCGAAAAGACAAATGGAAGGGTATAGCTTTATGGCGAGGTCATTTGGTAGGTTGGGGGAGGGTTTTACGGGCAAAGAATACTTGTCTTTATGAGTATAATTTTTACAGGGAATTACTTTAAGGGAACAAGTTTTTCCTCCATGCAGCCATTTTTCGCCATTTAATAGTTTGGCAAATTCCCCAATCGTAAGTCCGTGTACTATCGGTAATGGGTCTAGCCCAATAAAAGATTTATAAGTTGTGTCCAGTACAGGGCCGTCTATATAGTATCCATTTGGATTAGGCCGGTCTAATACTAAAAGCTCCTTGTTATTCTCAGCACAGGCTTCCATTAAATAATGCAGAGTGCTAATGTAAGTGTAAAACCTGGCGCCTACATCCTGAATATCAAAAATGACTATATCTACATCCTGAAGGTTTTCCGCTGATGGCTTTTTATTCTTGCCATAAAGGGAAACAATTGGCAAACCTGTTTTAGAGTCTATCTCATTATTTACTTTTTCACCGTTTGCAGCATTACCTCTAAAACCATGTTCCGGTGAAAATATTTTTACTATAGTTAGTTTAAGTCTCAGAAGCGAATCAACCAAATGCGTATTATTTATAAGGGATGTTTGGTTTACCACCAGGGCGATTTTCTTGTTCTTAAGCAAAGGGAGGTAAGCTTCGGTCTGCTCTGCACCCGTATTAATTTTAGCAAGAGTAGTGGAATTATATAATTCTGTGGGAGTTGGAAATTGCCCTGGTGAGGCGACTAACGCAAAAAAAGACAGGCATATCAACAATTTCTCCATTTTTATACTTTTAATTTGCAATTTAGAGGGTAATCTCTGCAATCATCAAAATTATAAAAAATTGAATCTGTATCATTTTTTATCCAAAAGAATTCACAAGGGCGGTAAAGATTCATTTTCTACTGTTGTTACCAAAATCTCTATTACAAGCATTTCCCTGGGGCTTGCTATTATGATTATTTCTTTTGCTATTCTTGATGGCTTTAAGAAAAATATTCAGGAGAAAATTTTTAGTTTCAGTTCTCACATGGCAGTTACCAAATACGATCTTCATAAGTCCTACGAGGAATCTCCGCTTAGTAAGAATTGGAAATTGTATAACAACAATAAACTGGTTTCGGAAGTAAACCATATTCAAGTATTTAGCCATAAGCCAGGCCTACTTAAAACTGATGAGGAAGTGATAGGTGTAGTTCTTAAGGGAATCGGCAAAGATTTTAATATTGAACGCTTTAAAACAAATATTATAAAGGGGAGTTTTATTACAATAGGAGACAGCTCATATTCACCTGAAATACTGGTAAGTAAACGTATAGCATTTAAACTAAAACTTGATGTTGGAGATACTGTGTTAATGTACTTTGTGCAAAACCCGCCCCGGTTTAGAAAGCTGGTAATTAAAGGATGGTATGAAACAGGATTAGAGGAATTTGACGACCTTATAATACTTGGCGACATAAAAATAAACCAAAAGCTGAACGATTGGCAGGATTCGCTGGTTGGAGGTTTTGAGATTTTTATAAAGGACTTTGGTAAACTGGATTATACCGCTGAAAAAGTATTTGAAGTAATGGACTACGATATGCAATTGGAGAAAATAACTGACAAATACATTCAGATTTTTGACTGGCTAAGTTTATTAAATAGGAATGTATTGATCTTTCTTATCCTTATATTATTTGTAGCCAGCTTTAACATGGTATCCACAATATTTATAATGATTATGGAGCGAACTAACATGATAGGGATGCTTAAAGCATTGGGAGCCACAAATAGGCAAGTGCAGTGGGTATTTATCTTTAATGGATTAAATATACTTTTAAAAGGCTTGCTTTATGGAAATATAGCGGGAATAGGATTTTGCGCCTTGCAATATTATTTTAAACTTATTCCGCTGGATGAAGAAAATTATTATATGAATGCTGTACCTATAGAATGGGACTGGCTTATTATTGCAGGGCTTAATTTGCTTACTTTTCTGTTGATTAGTGTTATTCTGGTGTTTCCAATTATGGTAATCGCTAAAATAAAACCTATAAAAGCAATCCGATTTGATTAATTTACAGCCAACTATGAAACAAAATCAATTCTTAGCTATTGCTATCGGTATTATAACTGCTTATTTTCTAATACAAGGGCTTTATTCCTTAGAGGAATTTCTTGTTCCTATTTTATATGCCGCGTTGCTTTCTATGCTTTTTCTTCCTTTATGTAGTTTTTTGGAAAGGAAGAAGTTCCCACGAGTATTAGCCATACTTATATGCCTGCTGATAATTATAATAAGTATTTCGGTGGTATTGATTTTGTTTTATTCTCAGGTGGCCGCTTTTGCGGATGATATTCCTCTTTTCAAGCAAAAAGCCTGGGAAAAATTTGGCGATGTAGAACATTTAATAGAGTCTCTTACGCATATAACAGCAGATCAGCAAACACAGTGGATAAAGAGCAATTATTCCCAAATGATATCTATAGGCTCTGGTGTTGCCAAGGAAATATTGCTAGGGATTACCAGTGGCCTTGAGGTATTTTTAATAGTTATTATATATACCTTCTTTTTTCTGCTACTAAGACAAAGACTTATGGTTTTTATATTAAAACTATTTCCAGAAGAACGACACCAGAAGGTAGCCGAAATACTTAAAAAGACACAACACGTAACCAGGCACTATATGTCCGGTCAAATACAGGTATTGGTTATTGTTGGCCTTTTAAACTGGATCGGTTTTATGTTTTTAGGCGTTAAACAGGCTTTTTTTTGGGGGATGTTAAGGGGTTTGTTAAATATTATTCCTTATGTAGGAGCGCTTTTGGGGGCTATTTTTCCTTTGCTATCTGCAATGACTTATAACGATGGAATTATTTCTTCTCTGGGCGTAATAGGAGTAGTTTTGCTAACTCAGATAATACAAGATAATTTCCTGATTCCTAAAATAATAGGGTCTCATATTAAAATAAATCCTTTAGCTACAATTATGGTTATAATAGCGGGCGGTATGCTTTGGGGGCTTAACGGCCTGGTGCTGTTTCTGCCGCTGCTGGGCATTGTTAAAATTATATGCGATAATATAGATATATTAAAACCGCTCGGCTATTTGCTTGGCGAAAGCTCTGAGGATGAAATAGATATATCTAAATTTAAATAATCTATTTGTTTATAATTTTGCAGGTCTATTAAAACCACTTAGTTATCTGCTTGGCGAGGGTTCTGAATAAAAACTTTAGCGCTTGTTTAAGTTTTTTTACTGATAACCTTAGCCTTAAATTGATTTTTATTTTAATATCTATCATAACAGAGTTATTAAGTATAAGTATCTGAAAACTAAAATAATAAAAATATGTATTTGTTATATAATTTATATTATGTTAAATAAGATTTAAGTTAAATACCCTGCCTCTATCTAATCTTAGGTTAATAAGGTTGCCTTATTCCGTGGGGCCTATTATTGATGTTTGTACCAGTTGGCACAACTTGGCCGGTACTTATCCTGAAGCAACCTATAATGTAAAAAATATGCAGTAAACGCTGTCGGTTTTGTGCTACTTTTTAAAATTGAACTTTACCGGTAAACTTACATGGCAGCCTGCGTGGCAGATTTTTTTCATTGATATGGCATTGTTTTGTCATTGTTATGGCATTGTTTTGTCATTGTTTTTTGTATTGTTAATTTTTTCGTAAGTAATATTTTGGTCGTTTTTGAAGGTTTTTGGTGTGCCAGTTGGCATTTGTAAGTTTGGGATTTAGAGAAAAGAAAGCAGCGCTTTACAATGGCGCTCCGCTCCTTTTTTATACGCGTAGGTTTACATTGTGTCGGGAAAATAACTATAGCACAAAACTACCGCCTTCATTTTATGGATTACAAATCCATAACCAGTTAAGTCAAGATTACAAATCTTGACTAGCGGGCACAAACTGCGGCTGGCATGGTCTTATTCCCTCTTTTTGTTTTAACCTTCCAATTGCTTAATTTTCCTTTTTACTACTAATCGCTTTCAATGTCAGTTTTCCTTGTCAACCAGTATCTTACAGAAGTACAAAAAATAATCCAATACGGCGGCTCGCGCAAAGAAACAGCTATACGTACCGCCTTCCAGAACCTGCTTAATGAATATTGTAAGCAAAAAGGCTTTTTACTAATTCCTGAACTGGACTACAAAACAGCTAAGGGCAAAACCGTGCGCCCGGACGGTACGGTAAAGGACTCCCTGCGCCTAGACTGGGGTTACTGGGAAAGCAAGGACGAGGCGGACGATATTGACGAGGAAATAAGAAAGAAGTTTGCCAAAGGCTACCCCAAAGACAATATACTAGTTGAAGACTCCTCTACGGCTATACTGATACAGGCGGAGCATGAAATGATGCGGGTACAGATGGCGAACGCCGAAGCCCTGGACAGGCTGCTTACCGCATTCATTAGCTACGAGCGGCCGGAGATGAGAACCTTTAGGGAGGCCATAGAGAAGTTTAAGGAGAACGTGCCTACCATTGCTACTACGCTGCGCGATATGATTGCCGAGCAGCAGCAGAGCAACGCCAGATTTAAGAAAGCCAGCGCCGCCTTTTGGGAACTCTGCAAAGAATCCATTAACCCCGAAATAACGCAGGAGGATATCCGGGAGATGATAATACAGCACATTCTTACCGAGGATATTTTTAACACCATATTCGACGAAACGCAGTTCCACCGCGAGAACAACATTGCCAAAGAACTGATGAAGGTGGAAGAAACCTTTTTTACGGGCACTACCAAACGCACCACCCTTAGCGGCATACAGCACTACTACCAGGTGATAAACGCCGCCGCCGCCGCCATAGCCGACCACCACGAGAAGCAGAAGTTTTTGAAAATGATTTACGAAAACTTTTACAAGGCCTACAACCCAAAGGCTGCCGACCGGCTGGGCATCGTGTACACGCCCAACGAGATAGTACGTTTTATGGTAGATAGCGCCAACCACCTCTTAAACAAACACTTTGGCAAATTTTTGGAAGATAAAGACGTGGAGATACTGGACCCCGCCACCGGAACGGGAACTTTTATTACGGATATAATTGATTACATACACCCAAGCAAGCTGGAGTATAAGTACAAAAACGAGATACACGCCAACGAGATAGCCATACTACCCTACTACATAGCCAACCTTAACATAGAGTACACCTACAAGCAACGAATGAAAGAGTATGTAGAGTTCGAAAATATTTGCTTTGTAGATACGCTGGACAACCTTGCTTTTGGATTTGAAGGTAAGCAAACGGGTATGAGCTTTGGTTTGGGCGTAGAAAATGCGGCGCGTATAAAACGACAAAACAGTAAAAAGATTTCGGTAGTAATAGGCAACCCGCCCTACAATGCCAAGCAGGAGAATTACAACTTCCAGAATGCCAATAGAGCTTATAAGAACATTGACGAAAATATTAAAAATACATTTATAAAATACGGCACGGCGCAAAACCAAATAGTAGTGTACGATATGTACACACGTTTTTACCGTTGGGCCATAAACCGCTTGCAGGGAAAAGGTATAATCGCTTTTATTACCAACCGTTCGTTTATAGATGGCAGGGCCTTTGACGGATTTAGGAAATGCGTGCAAGACGATTTTGACTACATATACATTATAGATACCAAAAGCGATGTGCGCACCAACCCTAAAATTGCAGGCACAACGCACAATGTATTTGGCATACAAACGGGCGTTGCCGTAATGTTTTTGATAAAGAAGGAGAAGAGAGAAAATACACAGGCCGTAATAAACTATACCTGCCTGGATGATTTTTGGCTAAAAGAAAAAAAGCTGGAATGGTTCGCAGAGCAAAAAATGACTACCATTCCCTTTGAACATATAGTTCCCGATAAAAAAAACAATTGGATAAATCTTTCAGATAATGATTTTGATTCGCTATTACCAGTAGTAGATAAAGATGTAAAGAGCGGGAAAGGAGAAGGCGCAATCTTCAAAAATTTTTCAAGAGGCATAGCCACTCAACGGGATGAATGGGTGTATGATTTTTCCAAAGAACACCTGGAAGACAAGATGAAATTTTTTGTAGATACCTATAAAAAGACTTTAAAGAACCCTGACTATAAGGACAAGCATAAAATAAAATGGGACAGGGAACTTGATAAATACAGGGAAAGAAAAATAGCTAAAAACTTTACTGAAGATAGTATTGTAAAAGGTCTTTACAGACCTTATTTACATAAATTTCTATATTATGATAAGCATTTTAATGGAATGAGCTATCAGTGGCCAGATTTAAAGCATGATTCAAATAAATACATTGCTTTTCTTGCGCTTGGTAACGATAAACCATTTCATTGTTTAGCTTCTAATAATATTGTAGATCTTCACCTTACGGGAGATTCTCAATGCTTACCTCTTTATTCTTTAAGTAAAGAAGGAGATTTAGTCGATAACATTACCGATTGGGGTTTGCAGCAGTTTACTACCCACTACCAGAATAATAAAATAAAAAAGGAAGACATTTTTTACTATACCTACGCCGTACTACACAACCCCGCCTACCGCAAAAAGTACGAGCTAAATTTAAAACGAGAGTTTCCCCGCATCCCTTTTTACAAAGACTTTGCCCAATGGGTAAAATGGGGCAAAAAGCTAATGGATTTGCACATCAACTACGAGGAAGCAAAACCCTATAAATTGAAAGAAAGTACTATTGAACTTAACCACTTGCCCAAAGCAAAACTAAAGGCGGTAAAAGAAGAAGGCGAGATAGTAGTAGACGAGGCCACTACCCTATCGGGCATCCCCGCCCCTGCCTGGGACTATAAGCTGGGCAACCGCTCTGCGTTGGAATGGGTATTGGATCAGTACAAAGAAAGCAAACCCAGCGACCCCACCATTGCCGAGAAATTCAATACCTACAAATTTGCCGACTACAAAGAACAGGTAATAGAACTGCTGAAAAAAGTCTGCACCGTAAGCGTAGAAACCATGAAGGTAGTAACCGAAATGCAGGAAACAGAAGAAGGGAAGTAAAAATAAAAACAAAAATGATGGCGCGAGACTCCAGGCTCGTGCCTACTATTACCAAGCCTCTGGCTGGTTTACTATAAGTTAAGTCATAAATTAACTGTCGTTATAGAGTTATATATGTCAGAAAAATATAAAATATATCCCGAAGGTTTATTTTTTATAACACTTACCGTAGTAGGCTGGATAGATGTTTTTACAAGGGAAGAATATGCCGAAGAAATTATTGATAACCTTAATTTTTGTATAGAACAGAAGGGCCTGAAGGTTTATTGTTTCTGTATTATGAGCAGCCATGTTCATCTGATCGTATCTTCAGTAAATGTTTCATTAAGTGAAATCCTAAGAGATTTTAAAAGTTACACTGCAAAAAAGATAATTGCCAGTATTGAAGAAAGCCCAAGGGAAAGCAGGAAAGAGTGGCTATTGCACCTGTTTGAATTTTATGCCAAAGGGAATAGTCATAATAGTAAATATCAATTCTGGCAGCAGCATAATCATCCCATAGATTTAGTAAGCCCTAAATTTGTTGATGAAAAGAGGCAGTACATTCATGAAAACCCTGTTAAGGCCAAGTTGGTAAATGAGGCAAGTAATTATATATACAGTAGCGCAAATTCTTTTACCAGGGTAAAGCTGGAAGCTTTATAATAACACTTACTTCTCCCTGCCAGAGGCAGGGAAATAGCAGGCACGAGCCTGGAGTCTCGCGCCATCGTCATCACGTCCCCCTTCGTGTGCGGGTCTGCGCCAAGAGACAGGGGGTTAGGGGGATGGCTTTTGCATGTTTACTACTAGTAAGTCTACTGCTTACCCCTGCCAGAGGCAGGGAAATAGCAGGCACGAGCCTGGAGTCTCGCGCCATCGTGGGTGGATTAATAGTAATATTGGCTAAGTTAACGGCGAAGGCGATATTAACAGCAAGCTCCATCACGTCCCCCTTCGTGTGCGGGTCTGCGCCAGGCGACAGGGGGTTAGGGGGATGGATTTTTCATGTTTACTACTAGTAAGCCTACAACTTACCCCTGCCAGAGGCAGGGAAATAGCAGGCACGAGCCTGGAGTCTCGCGCCATCTAGCTTAATTATTT
>Ga0302300_1001059_pt1 | contig 16437 bp, 10 predicted proteins | sample III_Palsa_E1_1_FD_198756 | JGI IMG/M metagenome (GOLD analysis project Ga0302300, IMG submission 198756) | Peat permafrost microbial communities from Stordalen Mire near Abisko, Sweden - III_Palsa_E1_1 | ecosystem: Environmental > Terrestrial > Soil > Palsa > Peat permafrost | place: Sweden... | reverse complement strand
TTGGGTTAGAGCTACGTAAACGATATATTCAGGAGGCGTCAAATCACGCCATTCATTACTATCTAAGTCACTGTTTTCTATTTTAAGTAAACGTAATCTACCCGATGTCTTGGAACCAGATGTTACACCCAATAGTGAATGGAGGACAACAATGTCACCAGTGATCTCATTATCATTTCCACCTCCACTTCCATTTCCACTTGCACCTCCATTAGCCACATTTGCATTTTCTCGTTCCTCCTGCTTCTGTCTCATACTCTTTTTGGATTGTGAAATACGCATCTTACTAACTTCCACTTGAGGCTTACCCTGTTTTCGAACCTTACGATAAGTAGACTCATTCTGGATCTTTTCAATTGGTTCCTCCAGAGTGAAGATGGCGTAGTTGAAGAAGTCAATGATAGCATCTGATACTGGTGATGACAACTGTTGAACAAACTTTCGTTTAATGACATGTTCTAACAACTGTACTTTATTCAACAATGTTAACTGTTCTAACAGAATTGGTAGTTCAATATCAATGTCACCTTCATTATCTGTTTCATTAACACCATTAATCTCATTCAATGCAAAGATTTGGTCAAAGATATGTTTTTGTTGTTCATAACCGAAGGCAGCGGTGTAGTCAACAAATAGGTCGTGAAGGCGACTTTGGTTAATAAACAATTGGTTATAGTAAGGATCGGTATCCTTGGAAAAGAAATCTCTCTGAAGGTAAATTAAACCGTCAGCCCGATCTCTAATATAACAGAAGTAACCATTTTTGTCAAGGATAACATCGTTTTTGCTAATCATGGCTGATAGCGCTTCATACACATAAATAGGTCTCATATTCACATTCTTGACTAAATCTATCAACTGGATAGCAATTCGATCTCTCAATATATTTTGAACAGCTACTTTAGCCAAGTATACCTCGTTTTGAGAGTAATTTAATATTTTAGTAGACCAGTCAGCTGGTAACTTGTTGGTGCAACCACTACACACATAACGACATAATTCGTAATCACAAGCAGATGAACCATCAATGTCATCATCTCGAACATTTCGATTATAGTTGACCAAACAATTAGCGGCTGACATTCTGCAAAACCTCATGATTCTGCGAATACTCCTGTCTTTACGAGCAATAGTATCATACAGATAGTTATCTACTGTCTCATCGTTATCATGCAACAAGAACGAATGATCCCTGTAAATTGTCAAACTTTCAGGAACTTCGATATTTGGATGATCATTGAACAATCTATCTAAGTCATCATTAAGGATGTCAAAACCTTCATTATCTTTATCTTCTCTATGGTTATTATAAGTACCACCATATTGAAGGATAAGATTACCAAGTTCAGATCCAGATTGCACATCTGACAAGTCTGGTTCAGCAAGGTAAATGGCAGCCATGAGGTATACTTGGACAGGAAACTTATTATTATCATCATTAGCTAAATTGTTAAAGTTTATACCTGTTAAATCACGTATCATATTAGCGATACGCTGGTTATGAGATGTAGCACGGAATACACGATTCATAGCTTGCCACATACGAGAGAAATTCCATGGTGGTCGAACCATGAACATCTTGACAGCATGGTTAATACTAATACCCTCCTGAGCAATCTTCGAGGCCACAATAACTTGTAGATACTGACCATACCGGTTTTCAGGATCGTTAACAGTATTGATGATTGCAGTGGCTTCCGCTGGTTTGGATGATCCGGATAAGATAGCAACTCGCTTCTTTGGTTCATACCTAGCCTTCTTCTTAGTTTCACTAATAACATTGGATGTTGGACAGGCTGTAGCAGAACTGTTAATTACCATGTTCACCTCATTATTATCATTATTATCATTACCAACATCTGACTCAACGAATATAGGTACAGTGTCACTGAATAACTCGTAACCATTGGCTACAAACATAGCTGCAATATCAGCAGCTCCTGAACCATAAAGGAAATCGGGGTCATACACAAATACTACACCTTTTTCATTAGGGACAGGTAACCGTCTACCATCGGTATAAGATTCAATACACGTTTTAACGATTTCATACCCCTTACAAGATAACTCTTGAAGTTTGGATGCTTCTGGGTTTCTCATATCAATCTTGTAATCTTTTATCAATTGTAACCCCTTACCATTACCTGCGGTACCTGCTGCACCTTTTATGAAATTATAAAGACCCTTATCTAAGCTCATGTATTCACGTGAACCAGAACGACCAAAACGATTATTAGGATAAATTAACGTGCTAATTTGTTTATCACGAGATCTGAAAGCCTTCTTTTTACTACCTTCACCATATACTGTATTATAATAAACAAGATATTGTTTAGCAGACATACTACAATAGTACTTCTTAATTAAAGTGTCATCCGCATTGAGAATATCTGGGTTTTCAGCATAAACAAGTTTTGCACCTGTCTCAAGTGCTCTCGTGTACAATACACGACCATTTAAGTAACGGTTAAAATCTTGGAAGTCAAGAGCTTCAAGATTGGCCTCATCACCATAGTTTGGCATTTGACCGGAAATATTTTCTAACTTTTTGGTAATGATAGTATTAGTTAATGTTGTTGATGATAATGAATCTTGTATTTCTTTGTATACCCACCATGGAATTAACCATGATTCTTTAGCCTTAAGTAGTGAGTCAACAACATCTGGCGATATATTAATTCGTGACAATGCACTCCTCAACTTATCATCGGAAGTTTTACTCACAATTAACGATTCAAGTGCTAATCCCTGAAGATCGCGGTAAACAGAATAGTCGATAGTCAGGACATCTGGGTATTTGGTGAATGTGTTGGTGTAATCTTCAATATTTTGAGGAGATAATGCTTTAATAGGTAAAATAAGATTCATGAGGAATGAGAACGATAAAGTGGTGTTAATCATGGGTGTAGCAGTGAGAATAATAAAACGATTACGATGACCCAAATGAAAGATCTTCCAAAAAGCTACGTAATCACTGTCATCCACAGAATTATTGTGTTCAGCCAAAGATATTTCTGCTTCATCATCCTCCATCTCAGCTAACAAATCCATATCCACATCATCTAAATCTTCAGATAAAGTTTTATCTTTAATAAGATTGTGACCCTCATCCAAGAAGAAGATTTTGTTACTCATGTAACTAATACGATCTTCTTCTCTTTGATACTTCTCCAACTTTTTGAAGAAGTCTCCATAAGTCATGATGTCATAAAATGTTTTGAGTGACTCAGTGATAGCAGATCGCATTGCTTGAGTTTCTGTTTGAGAACGCACCTTTTCTGTCAAATAATCACCAGCAGTACAATAACACAGAATTTGTGTTTTAATGTTGTCAATAAGTGTTGGATTACGAACAAGAATTACACCTCTTTTGATCTTAGTCGGGTTGTTGGGTGACTTTAAGTATTCCTTCTTGAATGTTTCTCCTGATAATGTTACCAAACAACTCTTTCCAGTACCTGGATCATCAATGACGAGGAAATTACCCTGATAGATCTGCAATAGTCGAGCTGCAAATACCTGATGAGGATAATACTGTCCCGGACGTGGACTTGGTTCCGTAATCTCTGATGCCAACTCAGCGAACTCCTGTTTGGCTGACAATTGAGGAATAAACTGTGTATTGTTCTCCAGCACCGGATATGACCCAAACAGATGCGAAATACGTAAATTACCAGGTGTCAAAACATTTGCATTTGTACTTACATTTACATTTGCATTAACATTTGCATTCGTATTAACATTTGTATTAACATTTGCATTCAAATTTGCAATTGTTCCAGATGACATTATTATTTTAATACTGAATATATTAATATTTCTACAAAACAAATTATAAATTCTTGTCCTAAAATAAATATAAAACAAATATAAAATATAATAAGACATGGATTATGATATTTGCAGGTATAATTATCTCACTCATCCAATTCATAGTGTGACATTTAATACTCCACAGTCACTTCCACTTCCACTTCCACTTCCACTTCCACTTCCACTTCTATCACCACCATTTCCACCCACAAATACAGTTACAACTCCATCCCAACTACCATCTATATTTCGATCATCATCAGCTCAAACATCATCATCATGTGGAACACAAAGGTTACCACAGATAGGTGATTTTATCTTTGATATAAATGTTGACGCGTGTATAAGCAAGAAGCAGGGAAGGTGGATATTGTTTTTACCAGTTGACTGTTTCGATTATGTTAATCCTCTAATTGTTATTGAAGGTATGAAATTTACTGGACTCAAGAGTTATAAGTATGTGAGTAATCCTGAATTGTCTGGCACGTTACAAAAAATACCAATTACATACAACAAATATAATATTAATATTAACTATGAAACTGGTGCAATTGAAACCGTACCTTATAATGAGATCAAATCGAGCTTCGGTTCAACCTTAAATCGATTTAATAGTTTACATAGAGCCAACCATCAAAACTCATTGTATCATACACTAGCAAACTTTATTTCTAGCCTACAAGGGGATAATGATGATGAAGAAGAAGAAGATTATGTGTCAGATAATGAACCAGGTAATAATGAACAAGTAGACCACAATACCCAAGTAGATGATGAGGACGAGGATGAGGATGAGAAAATGGTTGATAGTGATGATGAGGACGAGGATGATCAAATGGTTGGTAGTGATGACGATGATGACGATGACGATGACAATGGTGATTGTGTTGGAGAGATGTATGAGTTGGATTAGGAAGAAAAGGAAAGTAGGATGTGAAATAAAAAATGGGGAGGAGAAAGAGAGCGAGGAGAGAGAGAAGGAATGACAACAGGAAATGTTCATTAAACCATTTAATGAAATAAGATTATATTAGGTGAATAGAATGAGGTATGTATATATTGTATCCAAATATATAGAGGAGGAAAGAAAGGTAGAAAGAAAAAGAGTATAAATTTGTTGAATGTGGATGTGAATGTGAATGTAAAACTACACATTAAAGGATAACTTATTAAGTCTACTTAATTTAACTGATGCAGGACAGGCAGGCAACTGTTTGTTAGCCCAGTCATGACATGTAATGTATGCTTTATTTCCACAAATAAGGGTAACCTTGGGTGATTCGGAAATAGCTTTAAGCTGTTTTATAACCTTGTCTCGAGTTTGACATAAGTTTAATTCCATATCAATGATTGTTGATGGTTCGATATCGTAAATAATATTTATCTCTAACATACCAGCTGGTGGCGATATACGTGACAATTTTTCAAGTTGTTGTTTATCATAATTTAGTAGTAGCACGGTAACACTGTTTTTACTCATTACGTACAGTATATGTTGTTTTAGTACTATAAATAATTCATATAATAAAAATATACTTATAATATAAACATATTTTTAACATAGTTAATAGTAGTAAATAATATGTCATCTACATATATGTATGTGTGTATGTATATTAGTATAACACATATTTTTTACCGTAGTATAAAATTACATTATTAATAATATAAAATATTGGATACCAAATATCCAATAACAATTAGTTTGTACTAACAATGTGTGTTTGTGATGGTGTATGTGTATGTGATTGTAATGGTGTATGTGATTGTAATGGTGTATGTGATTGTAATGGTGTATGTGATTGTAATGGTGTATGTGATTGTAATGGTGTATGTGATTGTAATGGTGTATGTGATTGTAATGGTGTATGTGTGGGTGTTGAAAATGTTAATTAACACATATATTTTTTACGGTAGAAAATTATTTTACTAACATGTATATGTTTTTATTAAGGTAAAATATTATTTATGTTACTAAAAATACAACATGATAAACCAATATACTAAAGTTCTTGACTATGCAACAAGTAAAGAACATGGAGTAGTAGGAATTGTGGTCCCAACTTATGTTGAGTATTTAAGATGTCAAAATTATCTCAAATTGTATAGTGTATTACCAGAATCAGTGGCTATCGTCACATATACAGGTTATAAAACTATGTTACGTGGTAATAACTATGTGTGTTTGGTTAATACACAGTCCGATTATAATTTAATGGCTGGATATAAGTTTAGTAAGTATATAAAGGGTGACAAGTTAGCTAACTATATTATTACTAGTTATGATATTGGTTATTTGAATCAAACAGTGGATATTAATAACGTTGTTAATAATAGTGATATAGTATTACGTACAAGTAAAGGTGTTAGTAATGATGAGAATGATCAGACAGTACTCACATCTGGAATTTGGCAATTTCCCAGATGGATTTTACCTTTACAATTGGCTTTAGCGGAAGGTAACATAATCAAACAAGTAGACAATGGTAAATTAAATCCCAATTCATTGGCTTACATCTCATGTTTGGGTCTGAATCGATTGCTACCATTGCTAACATTGCCTGATTTCATTAACACCCGATGCTATACAAGCTTTGAACAGTGTTTGTTTTACTTCTGGAGATTGGTAACTGGTACTCGTTCTGCTATTAACGCCTTCACCACCAGCTCAGTGGATGCCATATTAGTTAAAACTTATCACCAAAATAATGATGTGTTGTTATTCTTACCATATTTTGAATCCAGTACAAAAATCCAACTTAAAGATATCGAAATTCAAGCTATGATAAGCCTATCAACCATATCCGAGTTGGCCAAAGAGATTGCCCCTTATTATTGGCCCTACTGTTACATCTTAAAACGTGAGGGTGACAGTAACTTCATTGAGATTGGCAGTGGCAGCTCAATTACCGTTCCCGACGAGGTCCAACAATACGACACTCTTGCCTGTCTTGACATTGACTGGAACACCCAAACTGCCAAGTTTACTTTACCTTATTACCAACAATAATAACATCTATAATATATATACACACATACAAATAACAAACATGTAAATATAATATTGTTTAACTTACTATTTTTGTTTCCCATCTCTTACCCTCATTGTTTTAGTGTAAGAGATATCATATGTTAACAAAATTTGTATCTCCAAGATACAAAAACATTCAATATTAGAATCATGTGAATAAAGGTTACCACAACTTAACTACTTATATAACACGTTATGTATTAGTTTGGTAATACAACACATTATTAACGTAATTATGTAATGTAAAAAAATGTAGAGTTTATTTTAACATGTGTTAGTTAATCTACTATGTAGTAAAGATATTAAGTTAAAGTTATTGTAATGTATAATTATACATTACAATATTCATGAGAACAGTAAGATATGTAAGGTAGATAGTGTTGTTTGGTGTACATAACAATACAAAAGTATATATGTATTATATAAGTAACAAACCTTTAACACAGTATATTATGTTGATGATGATGATAATGATGTAGGTTACTATTACAACATTATCGCATGTTTGAGTTAAGGGATAAAGAATACTGTACTTGATAATTCTACTTTGTTGTAAATACAACTGTACAATGAAAATGGTTATGTAGTGTATTAATAACAACCAGGTTGTTATTGTGCATTAATATTATTGTTCGACATGTGGTAATTAAGTTTTTACATCTAGTATTTTTATTATCTGTACTGTTTTTTATATGACAATATTTAGTATAATAAATAATACAAATACTACATTTTAATTTTAACCAATAAAATAGGTAACCAAGTTATGTCACATAATATATGGAAAAAACAAACCACAATTAACATTGTTAGTAAAGACAAAGATGGTAATGGTAATAAACGTAGTAAGAGTAATAAAGGTCAAAAGGTAAATAGTAACAAAGATAACTATGCATCGATATCACGTAAAAGTTTCGAGGCTGTACAAAAGTTTCATGGCTCATCAAGGTTTTGTTTATGTCACGTTGACAACAACACATATATGTTAAAGAAGGAAGATATCGAGGATGAGAAGGATAACATTGAACATGAATACAAAATAGGTATTGAACTCAACTCATATCAACATTTGACGCCACATTGTGTGTTCACACACAAATTTTGCCTTAACGACAAACCTTTCATTATTGACAAAGATAAACATTATAAACAACAACAACAGCAACAACAACAACAATATAATCAAGTACAAAGTTATAACCAACATATACATGATGATAACAGTCATGACCAGTATTATAACAAGGTGAGATCAGCAAACCAGCATCGTAATACATGTGGTGATGACAACTGTAGCACATGTCATGCCATCAATCAAGATGTTTATTACATAAGTAACAATGACTATCACAGTAATAATAATAACTATAATACATGTGAAAAGATTCGTTATTTGCTACTTGAGTACTTGAATGGAGAGACTGTACCACAGGATGCCAGTTTGGATGATAATCTTAGAGCTCTAATCCAAATTTCGGCCTGTTTGGAAACGTTGTCACCCATAGGTTTTACCCATTACAATTTACATAGAGATAATATTATACTACTACCTTTAGATCATGACTACATTATTAATTACAAGGATTTTAGTTTGCAGACATCAAAGTTGGTCAAATTGTTTGACTTTGGTAGAAGTTATACTTATCGTCATGGTGGCTATCCAGTTAAAAGAAGAAGTGTGAGAGATATGTATTTTCCCCAACATGACTTGTTATACTTTATTTATAGCGTGTTTCACCATAATTACAAGACCGAATTTCGTAAACTATGTAACTTTTATGGTCATTATAACTGTCATACAGCATCAAACAAATTCTTAAAGTCCATATCCATTAAACATACTTACGTTCCTCCAACACAACAATTGGTACGTTATTGCATTCAAGAGTTTGGTTTTGCACCCATATACAATAACAACAATCCACCTACTTTGCAATTTAACGATGGTAGTGTTGCTTAATGTTAATACCCTCTCACCTCTCTCTCTTCTCTCTTCTTCTCTCTTCTTTACATTTTTCCCTCCCTTCATTCCTTCATTCCTTTGTTTATGTACATAGTATCACAGGATGTTGCGGATCCTTGTTTACGCAGATGTTGTGTATTAATATTACTGTTTAGTCTCCTTGTCTTTTTCCTTTACCCATACATGTATTATTACATAATATCTGCGTAGACGAGGATCCGCAACATCTTGTAGTAATACTAATATTAATCTTTGTTATTTGTTCTTTATTCTTTTTTTTGTTTACTCTACACAAGTACCATTACATGATATCTGTGTAGTTAATCATCCACAAATGTCATGTGATGTCACAATTATGTTATAATTATGTTAGATAATATTTTGTGTCCATCTCTTTCTCATTCCTTTGTTTCTCTTACTTTTTTACACATTATATATGTTAATAATAATACTGTTAGATTTGAACAATGTTTATATTACCAAATTGCAAATTAGTAGTAATAATACATTATGTTAATATAAAAGATAGTTGTGTTTGTTAATCTTGTAAAAATATGTGTTCTAACAGACATACTGTGGCTGGCAGTTGGCCTTTTTAGCCTTCTTTTTCTCTTCCTTCACTCGTCTATTTTCCGATATTTTAATACCAAACCATAATACCAAGTAAAATACAAATATTCCGATTAGAACCCAACACCACCAAGGTAGAATAAAAATCCAATCTAGCCACCAGAACAGTATTAGAGTAAACAACACAGCTATTATCAGTGAAATAAATAGTCGTTTCCAAGGAAATTTTATGTCACAACAACCCATATGTTTTTTACTACACTAATTAATATACATGTTTTTGTTATAATAGTGATAAGATCACTATTTTTTTTACTTCCCTCCTGTCTACCCGGTATTCAACTATATTATCTCATCACCCTATCTTTGTCTCCTTTATACAAATCTAAACGTAATACATTACACTACATTACATTACATTAATATGGTTTATTATTATTTTAGTTTAGTATAACTTAACTTACAATATTAAAGACCGTTTACTTGTTATACTAGTATAATTATATGGCAATACGTGTAAACAAAGAATCCACAACCATAATGTAGTTTATTCATATAATTAATAAATAATTATACTTATGATCCACGTGACTATCGTGGATACTTGTTTACACGTATTGCCATGCAGTGGCACCTAAATTACTCAACTATTTTTATATATATATATATGTTGTTGCTTAAAATCGTTGTTGTTTAAAATCGTTGTTGTTTAAAATCGTTGTTGTTTAAAATCGTTGTTGTTTAAAATCGTTGTTGTTTAAAATCGTTGTTGTTTAAAATCGTTGTTTTAATATAGTTTGTATCAAACTATAATCGGAATAATTACATGTTACTTACATGCCATGTTAGTGCAATTACATGATTATTTGTGTAGGCAAGGATCCACAATATCCATGTTGATCACACATATAATTATTTGTTTTATACTAACACATCTACATGGATATTGTGGATGATTGCTTACACGTATAGACATGTAATGGTACCTAAATTATAATTTATCTTAATAAATTACATGACAATTACCTGTTGTATTAGAGCAAATACACGACCATGTGTGTAAACCGAAGGTGGGTTGCACTAGGTAACACCATCCACAACATCCATGATATTCACCCACATAATTACCCACTTGTAACAATGCATTCACATGACCATACGTGTAGGCAACCATCCACGTATGGTCATGTAATGGTACCTAAATTACCTAAATATTTTGTTATTGTTATTGTAACTTATTATTGTTAATGTATGTATTAATCTCATTTTATTTATCTGTAACTTCCCTCTTCATTAGTAATATATATATATGTAAAGTTAAAGTTATTATACTAGTATCAAACTATTTGGGTATAATATAAATTACATCTAATATTTATTGTACAAACACAATTAACATGTAACATGTTAATACTTTAATACCAAGACAGATATATATGTATATATGCATTATATAACTTTAACCCAGTTAAAGTTATTATTGTAATTTTACATAATAAGAAGAGAGGTAAGAAGAGAGGAGAGAGAGAGGCATGTTAACTAAAGCTGCTCAAGATAGCAATTATCTGTTCATATTTAATTTCTGAGGCGTACAGTTCAGTACTGTGACAACTGGTCATAGGTAAACTATTAGTGTGATCTACAGTTTTAGATTTTGTTACTTTAGGTTTTACAACTTCGGTAACTTGCGTAGGTATATAACGACGTAGTAAACAGCAATGATCAAGTAGAGTCTTTACGAACGGTACTGGTAATTCGTAATCTGATGATTCACCTCCACTTCTATTATTACCACTACTATCATTTGATTCAGTTGTACTTCCACCTCCACTTCCATTACCACAATTTTGGAACCATAGTTGGATAAACCAGAATTGTAAACTGTTACCGATGACTGGGGGTAAACCTAAGCATAATATATTCCTACTTTTCTTACTACGTTTAGTGTTATTGGTTACCATAACTTGAAGTGGATAGCGGGATAACCATTCAAAGTCTAGACTGGTAATGTCCAACTTAAATATATATTTGTTGTACACATATTTAACATTTATAGTTTTGATGCCAATGACATGCATATTAATACATAATTCGATCATGTCTGTCATACATGACACTACAGCTACCTCACTATGTGGTAACACAGTACCAGTATCCACTTGCCAGTAATACTTACGTTTATTGGTGATGCGTTGTGACAGTTCCACCATACTGTCAACGAACCTCTTCTCAACATCATTCAAACGACAATTAATTGTATTGCTATCATTACCACTATTATGTTTTACCACTCCAACTACCGTTGATTGTGGATTCCATATTTTCCATAAGCAACAAGCAATTACATAGTAATTATTGTTAACCTGTTGTTGTGTTAACACTGTTGCTACTGATGATGATATTGTTGTTACTGATGATTGAGTGGAAATTGCAAATAGGTGTGAAGATATAATTGTGACAAAGAAGGACCACATTTGGGTTCGATGGTGATCGTTACTTTCGAATAGGAAACGATTATAACCCACGTCTGTTGTTGTGACCAATGATCTAGTTAGTAGACGATACCACGATTCGGGAATGTCTGTGTCCAACTTTACGTTTTTAGCCAACTGTTTAACGTACATATTTATTTTATATACTCACCACAATTGTCGAAATTCATTTTAATTCATACGTTTTATGTCTGACGGTTAGGCATAATTTATTATTATATCTCCTTTCTTCCTTCTTTTATATAAATATTCCATAATAATATTATTTATTCACACCAATAATATTATTGTGTGTTTGTTTTATTTGGTTTATTTTAGTATTATGTAATAATACACTAATTCTATACTATAATATTTACTTTATTATAATTATAACAATACACATTAATTAAATTAATATATTTAGTTATGATTGTTAATTTAACACTCTTAACCGATATTGTTATTCACAACATCTTTTATTATTATCATTATTATTATATATGTAATATAATCAAATGTCATAATAATAATATATTATATAGTGTTAATATTTCTTTATTTTTCTATCGTAAAATGTATTTATTATGATTATCGTTTCGCATATAAATACATTTTATATTATGTTTTTTATTTCCAAAATAAAAATGTATAGTAATTATATAATAATGATATTTATTAATACACTATTACAATGATATATATATATATTATTACAACATTATGTTGTAATAATTAGTTACTATTAGATAGTATTAAATATAAGTTTAATTTATAATTATGATGTTGTGAACATTATAATTATAAATTAAGAAATGACAATGTAAGGTACAATAGTATCAATGGACTCCTTTGGAAAATTATAATAGTCACAAAATATTGGTGTCATCAGGATGCTTGAATCGGCAGCTAAGGAGAAGACTTCATCTAGAATTGCATCTACATCGCCCAGTAACATATAGGGTATTCTAACTAAGTTAATCTCCCGTTCATAACAATAATTATCTTTAATGGTGTCGTTCTTTCTCCTCTCTTCTAACGTTGTAGTTTTATCGAAGAACGGTACTTTTCTGAAGTGTTGCTCCCCATCGAATTCAACTACTAAATTCCAGTCAGGTAACAAGAAATCACAGCGTAACTTACTATCTGGGATAAATTTGGTGTCACGTTTGAATATAATATTGTTTGATTCAAGATACTTAGTTACGGCTTTTTCTCCCTTAGAAGAAGCACATGCTGGACACCACGAACCTCCTTTTATATCGTGAGGTCTTACTGGCCATACATTCCCACATGGACACTCAATGTCTACCTTTACAAATGCACCTTTGTATTCAGTGAGACACCTTCCATTATTCTTCTTCACTTCTTCAAGGAAGGATGCTCCAGCTAACTCAGAATTATTACCTCCACAACCTGAACACCATTTACCCTCCAACAGATGAGAAAGAGTTGTCTTAAATGGAAGGCCACAACGACATATGATTTCAACAGGTGTTCTGGCATCTATATATTCTTCCTTCAAAGCTCCTCCATTCGTTACAACAAAGTTGTTGAATTTGTCTTTTGCTACCGCTTGGGTATCTGGACTGCATTCAGGACACCAGCGACCCATATTATACACAGAATTAGGAGTAGTTGTAAATGGTTCATGGTCATCATTATTACACTGTATCCTAATTTCATCATTTGCTCTTACATATGGAGTAAGAGAAGTACCGCCATATTGATCTACTCTGTAATAATACTTCTCGCTTGGTTTCATAGAAATCGTGCCTTCACATTCAGGACACCAAAATCCTTTATTGACTACAAATGTAGGAGACAACATAAAAGGTTTATGATGCTCATTAGAACACTTTATCTCTACTTTCTGGGTAGATTTCACATATGGTGTGAAACATTTACTATTATACTCATCGAGTTTATCATAGAACCTACCTTCCGCTTGATCAGTCAACTTCATCCTTTTATTTTATAATTATACCATATAATTATCTACACTCACTTTATTTGAGACATAAAACATTTTAAATAAAATCTGTGTTAATGCAACTACATTGTTACATGATAGTTAGGATAGAAGTTGTTAAAAGCATCAATTAGACACTGACGTGATGTCTGTTCATCATGACGGACATTTGCATAATAAAGTGTTAAGTAGCCTGTAGCTATATTAATTAAATCGCCTGCCTGACTAGAGTATGCTCCATTCTCTACACCATCCTTAATCAAAGAACATAATAAGTTTTTATCCAAATACACGTCAACAGGTATATGAGAAGCAAAAATGTTAACCAATGTTTGCCATGAATATGATTTAAGTTCGATTTGATGAGGGAAGCGACGAGCTAATCCTTGATTGGCTGCGAGGAATCTTTTCATCTCGTCTTTGTAACCAGCACCCATGAAAATAATCTTACCACAGAAATCATGCAATAAGCCTACAATCTCATTGATGCTATCCTCGCCATGAGATTGAGTTAATGGATTACTTGGAACAATACCATAAGCCTCATCAAGGAATAATAAACCTTCTAACGATGTGTAGAATACATTCCTCGTCTTATTAGTTGACTCGTTCACGTAGGCTGAAAGTATCTCATTGGTAGATATTTTGTAATATCGATCACGAACGAAAATACCAGATTTGTTGTAACAATAGGCAAGAGTTGTAGCACAAGTGGTCTTACCAGATCCTGGAGGTCCAAACAATACTATGTTTTGATGACCAGATGAGAACACCGATGGATTATTTGAGAAAGCCAAAATTTGTTTACAGATATGTTGTTTAATCTCATCACGTCCAGCTAACGATGCTAATCCTCGTTTATTACATGATATAGCTAATTTTAGGTTATCAATAACCTTATTAAAATCTTGTGATTTAATTGCATTTAAAATGTCCACTATCTCACCAATTAAATTCTTAACACCTTGTACATTTTCATCCTTCTGATTGCTACCTAAAGGTGTTTTGATGTACTGACCTTCAATACGTTCTAACTCTTTAGTCTTTTCCTTAAACAAGTCATAGTAATACTTCTTCTTGAGCTCATAGTTCTTTTTAACAGCGGCTATATATTTGTGTTGGAATAGTTCATCATCAATATTACTAATTAACACCTGATAGTAATCTATTTCCACTATTACAGCTTTACCCCGTTTCTTGTTAAGTTGTACAATTTGCACATCATCAACCGATGTAAACGCATGAAACGTACTTTGTCTACTTGCCTCATCATCATTTGTACCCTCTTGACCATCAATACCATTGTTATTTAATGATGATGATGATGAACTTCTATCCTTACCATTATTATTACTAGTTCCAACACTTATCAACAACAAATAAAATCCTGCTACTAAAGCGAAACTGGCTAATAAATACCACACCCAAAAATTATTATTGTTTTTTGCTTTGACAATAGCCAAAACTAAACCGACTAACAATAATATTAATATAACCAATATTATTGTTGACATGTTTTTCACCCAATGATATATTATTATTTTAATATTATTAATAATAATATTAGCTGTAATTTATTATTTAACGTAAAACACTTACCATTTTTACTACTTCTTATGTCTTACTTGAGACTACATATATATCCACCATTTCTTACTTAATCTGTTATTTTTAATATCCTGGTTATATTAACACATGTTACTGGTCGTAAACATGCGTTAATAATCTGTATCTCACAAATTTATACTTCTATATTTTCTGCACTTTAAACATATTAACAAAGTTAATGTTATCGTAACTATTATATTACATTAATAGTGTTGACATACTAACACCATCCCTTCACATACCAAATAATAATATTATTATTATTATTAATAATATAACTTATAGTGATTGAACCACTTATTGATATTTTTACATATTACCATAATATGTTTGCGGATTGCTGTTTATGCAAATATTAACTATATACACACTTCTCTTGTGCATCAATACAAATATTGTCGGTTATGTTTCTCTCTCTTTTCCTCTCCTATCTTTTCCTTTCTTAATATATATATATATATATATAGTACCACACAATACTTGCGGATGGTGTTGCCTACGCAAATATCGTGTAGTTACACTTGTGTTTTACTCTTTATGTTTTCCCTATCTCTCTTTTCCTTCCTTCCTTCCTTCCTTCCTTCCTTCCTTCCTTCCTTCCTTCCTTCCTTCCTTCCCTCACTTATACATGTATCATTACATAAAATCTGCGTAAGCAACTATACGCAAATATTATGTTATGATATGATTACGTTACTTTATGTTTTCCTTCTCTCTCCTTCCTTCCTTCACTTATACATGTATCATTACATAAAATCTGCGTAAGCAACTATACGCAAATATTATGTTATGATATGATATGATTACATTACTTTATGTTTTTCACTTCTGTCTCTAGCTACAAATTCTCAGACTCTTCGATTTCCGGTATATTTTTTTAAACGATAAAACTTTACACTATCGGTAATAATATAATTACTAAAAATGTTATCCTACTATATATATAAATATATATATATATATATAGTATAACATAAGGATTGTACATTCTGGTATATGTATAGATGTG
>Ga0302300_1001053_pt1 | contig 16533 bp, 19 predicted proteins | sample III_Palsa_E1_1_FD_198756 | JGI IMG/M metagenome (GOLD analysis project Ga0302300, IMG submission 198756) | Peat permafrost microbial communities from Stordalen Mire near Abisko, Sweden - III_Palsa_E1_1 | ecosystem: Environmental > Terrestrial > Soil > Palsa > Peat permafrost | place: Sweden... | reverse complement strand
TCTTCCGATATCCGGCTTTTCAGCCCCCGCCCAAGCCTCCCGGTAAATGCCCGGGTAAGGACGCTGTACTTTGATTCGTCAGAGAACAGCATTTGTCTGTGAATGTCCAGCGCGTTAGATTCCTCGCAGGCCAAAAAGGCCGTTCCTATCTGTACGGCATCCGCACCTAGCGCCAGGGCAGCGGCAACCCCCCGACCGGTGGCGATCCCGCCGGCTGCGACAATGGGTCTCTTAACTTTCTCCCGGATCTGCTGCACGAGTGCAAAGGTGCCCGTAAGGGAAGATTCTGCCGATGCCAGGAAAGAAGGCCGGTGCCCTCCGGCTTCAAACCCTGAGGCTATGATGAGATCGACTTCCGCTGCTTCCAATGCAATGGCCTCGTCCAGGGTCGTTGCAGCCCCAATAGTGACGATGCCCAATTTTCTGCACTGCGCCAATATAACAGGGGAAGGGTTGCCGAACATAAAGCTGAAGACAGGTGGCCGTACATGCAGGATGGCTTCCATCTGATTCTCGAATTTGGATAGGACAGGGGCCGGCTTATTCGGGAAGGGTAGGCCGAGTTCATCGAAATAGGTTTTGAACTGGGCTTTTACCCGCTCAAAATGAGCATCTTCCACGCCGCCAGGCGGTGAATCTATATCAGACACCCATAGATTTATATTATAGGGTTTGCGGGTAGCTTCTTTTAGCTGCCCGTCCAGGGTAATGATCTCTTCCGGGGTTAAGGTATAAGCGCCGTACCCGCCCAGGCCGCCCAGATCAGATACCGTGGCGGCTAGTTTCACGGAGGAAAGGTTGCCTCCGAATGGGCCCTGGAGGATCGGATATTGGATGCCGAGGATCGTTGCCGCTCTGGTGTTGTGCCACATGAAGTCACTTTTAGATTATTCGCTGACGTCGGTGATCATTTTATTAACGATGAGCCAGCGGTTATCAATTTTATGAAAGGATAGCAATTCCTGATAGTCGAATTGGTACATTTTTACCCTGACTTTCGCAACGGCAATGGAGTTAATAATTTCAACGGACTGGATTTCCCCTTTAAAAGGCTTGCCTGAATCCCTGGGGCTTTGGCGATTTTTTACCCCGTCCAGGTATTCAGCGAGGGTTTTGTAATAGGGTTGGCCTTTTATGTCGCCGAAAAGCAGGATTCCCGGCTGAAAAGTACTGCCCAATAAGACAGTATCGCCTTCATAGATACCTTTGAAATAGTCGTTCAATGTTTTGATGATGGCCAATGAGTCATCCTTGTACTGTTCCATGACATTTGTTTTTTTGAGTGTTGAATTGTTTGCCCGCACGACGAGTGTGGGGAGAACGAAGAAGGCTGCCAGCAGAAGAAGTCGCATGATGGAGGGAGTTATTTGTTTAATTCTAAGCACAAAGGAAGCGAGGAAATCTCAACCGGTTACGTGACGTAGGTCACTATTTGTTATGGGAATTGTAGAGTCGGCTAAGGGTTTCTCTGGAAACGCCCAGATAGGCCGCTATTAGATGCTTTGGAACAATGTTGTAGAGTTCGGGATATAGCCTTAATAGCTCTTCATACCGGGCTTTGGTATTGTTGTTCATAAGGGACAGCAATCTCTTATTAGCAGCCACATATCCCCGGTTCGTTCTCCAACGAAAAAAATGTTCTATGGGGTGGGAGGCAGCGCAAACTTTTTCCCTGTCGCTATTCGAAAGGGATAGCACCTCCGCATCGGTGATGCAGTCAATATTGATAGTAGCTCTCGTGTTGTTGTATAAGGCATTATAGTCCGATGTCCACCAGGTTGGCATGGCGAATTGGAGAATATACATTTTTGTTTCATCGTTGATGAAGAAAGCTTTTAAGCATCCTGTAAGCACGAAATATTCCTTTTCTACTTTGTCCCCTTCACCGATGATCATTTGACCCTTCTTGAAAGACTGATGTTGTAGGTGGGAAAAGAAATACTCGAATTGCTCATCGGTCAACGATGCCGTTTTTTCGATGTGTCGTTTTAGAATTTCGCGCGATTCCATTTCTATGAGTTGCCGACAGTCGCCCTTTCTGCCGTTGGTATTGAATGCGGTTATGCTTATAAAAATAAGCTATTTTGGATTCCAGCCGGTTGATTTTCCCTTATCGTAACTGTTTTTCCTGATCGCGCAACGGCAGGGTGGATCTATCGTCCTGGTATGTATTTCGGAAAGGCTGAGAGGCGGCAGCTCATTTTCCTTGCAGTGAATCATTCAAAATGGAAAAGGATTTAAGTTTGGCATCCAGGCTATAGATCGGGCTGTTGGCCATTAATTCATTAATGCCCGTTTCTGCTATAAATGCAGATAATTTTTCACCAAGGCTATTACGGTTGCCCGTAAACGTGCAGGCTGTCATACTGTTGACGGCGTTATAGACTTCCGGGACCCAATAAGAGGAGGGTAAAGGGGCGGGCGGCTGCAGTGGACCGCGCTCATTGAGGACCAGCCCAAGGAACATGCGGTGCAGGCTGGTAGACAATAATTCCGCCTCCTCATCCGTATCGGCCGCCACCACGTTTACACAGGCCATCACATAAGGTTGCTGTAACTGGTTTGACGACTGGAACTCCTTCCGGTAAATGTCGATGGCCGTGCGGAATTGCGCTGGCGCAAAATGAGCCGCAAATGCATAAGGTAGTCCCATCTGGGCAGCAAGGTGAGCACTGTCAGTACTGGAGCCTAGTATCCAAATGGGAATGTGATGCCCTTCCGCCGGGAATGCACGAACTTTCGCATCCTTGTTGGCGGCGCTGAAATAGGTTTGCAAGGCCAGGATATCAGTTGGGAAATTATAGGAAGTGGAGAGATTATTCCGTCGTAGCGCCATGGCCGTAAGTTGATCGGTTCCTGGCGCTCTTCCCAGGCCAAGGTCAATACGCCCTGGATACAGCGTTTCAAGGGTGCCAAACTGTTCTGCGATGACAAGGGGGGCATGGTTGGGGAGCATGATTCCCCCTGAACCTACTCGTATATGCTGTGTTTTTTCAGCCACATGACCGATCAATACGGAGGTGGCGGAACTGGCAATATGTGCCATGTTATGGTGTTCCGCCATCCAGATGCGTTTGTAGCCAAGTGATTCGGCATGCCTGGCCACTTCCACCGTACATTCAATCGCCGTACGGGCATTCCCACCTTCCCCAACCAGGGCCAGGTCCAGAACGGATAAAGCTATTTTTGACATATATATCTAAATTTCTAATTTGATTAGCCGACTTAATTCGGCGAAGGCTTTCTCATTCCTTTTATAATAAGTCCATTGACCCAGTCTTGTCGCCTCTAGTAATCCAGCTTTTTGCAATACCGTCAAATATTCAGACACGGTTGACTGGGAAAGACCGCTCTTTTGCTGGATCTGGCCTACACAAACACCTATCTTCCCAAAGGCGGCATGCTCCTGTGGGGAGAAGTGGGCCTCCGGGTCCTTAAGCCATTGCAAAATTTGTAATCTGGTCTTGTTAGAGAGTGCTTTGAATATTTCAAGACTGTCCATACGGCAAAGGTATATCGGAAATTCCCGAAATGCCGATATGTAATGAAGTTTAACAAATAATGGCTGGCCAAGCCAGCCTGAGGGGATGTTATAAGGGGCTCCCTCCTCTCAAGGGTTTACAACTTGATCTTTTGGCGGTGATTTAAGCCCCAGGCAACTAATGTTTGGGTAACTGGAAAAACGCTGAGTCCGTATGCCGTGATGGCATAATTGACGGTTATCGGTTTGGTATTCATTACAGTTCTGGATACAAGCAGGTTTATTTCCAGATCCTGTAATTCCTTGGACAGCATTTTCGCGGATATTCCTTCAACTTCCCGCTGAATCTTTTTGAAGGTGTTTTTTTCGCCAATATGATTATTCAGATGACGCATAATTCTCAATTTCCATTTGCCGCCTAATACCTCAAGGCTGTCCCGAATGGCTGCCAGCTCCTGCTCGCAAGTCGCTTCCTGTTTTTCTATATTTTCCATAATTCGATAGATAGTTAACAAAAGGTAACTGGTTACCTTTTGTTAACTAGTAACAAAAATATAGCATTTCAGCCTAGTTTTGAACATCCTAATATGAAATCAATGATGAAAAAGCTAGACTATTACGTACTGGATGTGTTTACCGAATATAAATTCAAGGGCAATCAGTTGGCGGTGGTTTATGCGGATGAAGAACTGGAATTGGAACAGTATTATGACATTGCTAGAGAGTTTGGATACTCGGAAACCTCTTTTGTAAATTACTCCGCAGTAGGCAAAGGCCTTAAGGTGCGCTCATTCACCCCTGCAAAATTTGAAATAATCGGAGCCGGTCACAACCTTTTGGGTGCGGTATGCTTGGCGTTGTTAAAAAAATGGGACATTTTCAATGGGCAAAATGGAAAACCCTGGGTACTGATGGCAGGGCAAAAAATACCGCTGGACATTAGTGAAAAGAATGGACTTCCCTATGTGGGTATGAAGCAGCGCCCCGCTGAAATTATAGGTACTGTTCCTGCCAATGTGATTGCTGAAGCAGTAGGGTTAACAACCGATGACCTCGGCTTAAACGGGTGGGAAATCAGCATTGTAAAAACGGAAGTGGGGCATTTGATGGTTCCTGTCAGGGACTTGGAGTCGCTGAAGAGTGCTGCCTTACATAAATCTAAATTAAAAGAAGCGTCCGGGAAATTTGGATTTGAAGGATGTTACCTGTTTACCACTAACCATTTCAAAACAGATTACCTCGCTGAAGCGCGTTTCTTTAATCCCAGTATAGGGATTGATGAAGACCCCGCAACAGGCACAGCCGCCGGACCTTTGGCAGGCTACCTGGAAAAAGTGGGCCATATACAGAAAGACCGGGATTACCGGATACTACAAGGTGAATATGTTGATCAGCCGTCAACGATACAGGTCAAAGTGGTGTCTGACGGAGTCTGGATAAGCGGATCTTCCGTAATCGTAATGGAGGGAAAATTGTATTTATAATCCCTGGGGGAATAGGCTTTCTCATTTTGGCTACAAAAACCCCCAATTAGGCTACAAGCAGCAAACTGGATTGGTTGACCTTTGCTCTATCATTAATTTAAAATGTAGAAATGGCACATCAAAATGAAACATCAGGCGGTAATAAAGTTTGGTTCATTACGGGCGCTTCCCGGGGTTTTGGACGCGTTTGGGCCAATGCTGCGCTTAAGCGTGGCGATAAGGTAGCCGCAACAGCACGCACATTGGCAAGCATTGCCGATCTCATAGAACAGTACGGCTCAAACGTACTAACTTTGGAGCTGGACGTGACCAGGCCCGATCAGGTGAAGACGGCTGTGGCGCAAGCTCACGCTCACTTCGGAAGACTCGACATCGTTCTTAATAATGCGGGCTATTCGCTTGTCGGTACGATTGAGGAAGCAAGCGCAAACGATGTTCGGGCGCTTTATGAGACCAATATCTTCGGCACACTGGCTGTTATTCAGGCGGCCCTACCGTTGCTGCGAAAGCAGGGAGGAGGTCACATCCTCGGTATATCGAGCGGCCTTGGTCATGTGACAATGCCCGTGATCGGCTATTACTGTTCGTCAAAATGGGCGTTCGAAGCGATTCACGAAAGCCTGGCTGCGGAGGTTAAACCTTTTGGGATCAAAGTAACGATCATAGAGCCAGGTGCCTATGCCACCGAGTTTGGGAGCCAGGACTCTTTGAAATTTGCAGCAGGCCTCGATATCTACGCAGATTTTAAAACGCAGCTCTTCGGGCATTTAAAGGACATGGAAAGAGGCGATCCGAATTCAACGCCGGAGGCCATCTTTAAAATGGTGGATGCGGAGAATCCACCCCTGCGATTCTTTCTCGGCAGCCACAACTTGCCATGGATACGGGCCGCGTATGCTGAGCGGCTGGAGACCTGGGAAGCATGGGAATCCGTGTCTAACTCTGCTCAAGGCTAATCTAAATCAAGAAAATGAAACAAGAAGATATCCATCATAAATTTAATTCTTTATCTGACGCCCATCAGGCCTTCGGCTTACCTAAGCCGCTGCATCCATTAATAAGCCTGATAGATAATACAATTCACCCAGTCGCAGCAAACAGATCACCCCATTCCCATGTGCTGAACTTTTATAAAATATCGTATAGAGCAAAGCTCGGTGGAAAATTAAAATATGGCCAGGATTACTATGATTTTGATGAAGGTGGTTTGTTGTTCGCTGCTCCTAACCAAATCATTGGCAGCCATAGCGATACTGCAGAATGTTCTGCCGGCTATACCCTATTGATACATCCTGATTTTTTCCGGAACTATCCTTTAGCAAAAAAAATCAAACAGTATGGTTTCTTTTCTTATTCAGCCAACGAAGCATTGCATTTATCTGATAAAGAAAAGGCGACCATCATCTCCATTTTTAAGATAATTGAAGAGGAACTGAGTAGCAGAATAGACGACTTTAGCCAGGATGTCATTGTTTCCCAAATTGAGTTATTGCTGAATTACTCCAATCGTTTTTATAAGCGTCAGTTCATTACCCGCAAAGCAGTAAGCAGCGATTTGTTGCAAAAGATGGAAGACATTTTGGACGAATATTTCAACAACGAAAAATCTTTAGGCCAGGGAATACCAACAGTTCAATATCTTTCGGAGCAGGTAAATATTTCACCGAGTTATTTAAGTGATATGTTGCGTTCCCTTACCGGACAAAATGCACAGCAACACATACACAATAAACTTATAGAAAAAGCGAAGGAGAAAATATCCACAACCAGCTTATCTATCAGTGAAATTGCCTACGAATTGGGCTTTGAACATCCGCAATCTTTTAGTAAGTTGTTTAAGACGAAAACTAACCTTTCGCCATTACAATTCAGGCGATCTTTTAACTGAATTTCTGGGAAGTTTTTTTATCAAATCAATTAAATAGCTGTCTGCTAATTTTTGCATGGCTAACATTTTAGGGTCTGTATAACCGTTAAATAGAGTGATTTGACCATTCACTTCTTTCGATTTTGAAAGTAAATCTCCAGTCTTGGTATCCACTATTTCAATTGAGGCCTTGCCTCTACCCTTACCGGCATTATCAACGAAACATAAAACTGTATAGTCCGAACTATCCTTATTAAAGGTTACTTTGTAATTCTCCTTTACCAATTTATTAATGATTGGGTTTTCATAACCTTCTATGGTGTGTTCCGAAAAGAATTTCTGTGCATTTGACGATAAATAAATTAATAGCAGGAAAATTAATAAAGTAAAAGATTTCATTTTGGTGATTAGTTGAATGGTAAGTCTATGCCGGTAAGGGTTTTAATCTGCTAAGAGGCTTTTTAGCTCTTTCTATCTTGGATTGACTTATTTGGGTGTGAACAGTCCTGATAATCAATTAAATGAAGAAAGCGCCCGTGCCCACAAACAGATTTCTTGCCGACTTCAAACTCCCCACATTTTTTCTTTTAAAAAAATATTTTTCAAAATATTTTGCGAAACCAAATGGTTGCTCTTATATTTGCAGTCAATCGGTTTCGCATAAAATCAAACGGTATGAGACGCGACATTTTCCAGGCCATAGCCGACCCCACAAGACGGGCAATCATCACCTTAATTGCAGTGCAGGCAATGACACCGAACGTCATTGCCGACAACTTCCACACTACCCGGCAATCTGTTTCCAAACACCTTCGCATACTCACCGAATGCCAACTGGTGAAACAGGAACAGAAAGGCAGGGAAATTTATTATTCTCTTGAGATTGAAAAAATGAAAGAGATAGATAAATGGATTGACCAATTCAGAAAAATCTGGGAAACCCGTTTCAATCAATTGGACAAAGTATTATCAACAATTAAAAAACAAAAAAAATGAACGACTTACTATTTGACTTTACGCTGGACAAATCAAAAAAAACAGTATTTATAAACAGGGAATTTGATGCCGATCTTTCGCTGGTATGGGATGCTTTTACCAAACAGGAAATTCTTGATCAATGGTGGGCACCCAAACCATTTGCATCAAAAACAAAAGTTATGAATTTTAAAGTTGGTGGACGAAGATTTTATGCTATGGTAAGCCCGGAAGGACAAGAGCGTTGGTCAATCCAAAAATATACCTCCATTAGCCCGAAAACCAATTTTAAATTTTTAAATGCTTTTGCAGATAAAGATGAAAACCCAGAGTTGCCGGGTTCTGAATGGGATCTGAGTTTCAGCGAAGAAGACGGAAAGACAAAAGTGACTGTTAGTATTTATAATGAATCCCTTGAACGCATGGAGAAGATGATTGAAATGGGCTTCAAAGAAGGATTTATGATGACATTGAAAAGCCTGCAAGATGTGTTGGCAACTTTATCCGGGAAATGATTTTCGTTAAAAAATTTCAATACACAAAACAATCTAAAAATTATGCCACTTATCAATCCTCACATTAACTTCAACGGCAATGCCGAAGAAGCATTTGCCTTTTATAAATCAGTATTTGGCGGAGAGTTTGCAAAGATTATTCGCTTCAAAGACCTTGCAGGCCCTGAATTCCCGGTAGCAGAAAAAGAAGAAAATAAAATTATGCATATCGCTTTGCCTATCGGTAAAAGTGGTATGTTGATGGCAAACGATGTTCCGGAAATTATGGGAAGAACAAACGAAAATGAGAACAGAAGTAAAATTGTAATAAGTGCAGAAAGTAAAGAAGAAGCAGACAAATTATTTAATGGGCTTTCAGCAGGAGGAGAAATAGAAGGGCCTATTGGCGATAGTCCCTGGGGTGGTTCGTATTTTGGTTGTTTCAGAGACAAATACGGTATTGAATGGATCGTGGAATTTGATCCAAAACTAAGGGACTAGTAATTGGCGGCTTTCTATTATCAATAAATTCAAATTTAAACAGCGTTATGAAAAGTTTACTCAAAACATATCATCCTTTTAGATTAATACTTCTAATTGCAATTATGTTTATAGGGTCTTCATCAAGCGGGCAACAGATCAAGCCTTCCAACAGCGGTTACGCACCTGTTAATGGCATCAATGTTTATTACGAAGTTTATGGTGAGGGCAGGCCTTTGGTTTTACTGCATGGCGCTTTTTATACAATTGATATGAACTGGGGACAATTGATACCTGAGCTATCAAAAACCAGGAAAGTAATTGCAATAGAAATGCAGGGACATGGGCATACGCCGTTTTCAGATAGAGAATTATCGATTACTACTTTAGCAAATGATGTAGAAAAAGTGATGGATTACCTGAAAATAGACAGTGCAGATGTTGCGGGATATAGTATGGGTGGCTCTGTGGCTTACCAGTTTGCTGTACAAAGCCCTAAACGGTTAAGAAAATTAGTGATCATTTCTTCCACTTATAAAACAGATGGTTGGTTACCCATAGTAACCAACGCGTTTAAAAAATTTAAACCCGAATTTTTTGATAATACGCCTTTTCAAACCGGATACGATGCAGTGGCGCCTGATAAAGCAAAATGGACGAACTTCTTAAAGCAGATGCTTGACTTCGTTAAAGTTCCATTCAACGTGGGTGACTCGAATATTGCGAAAATTGCTGCGCCTGTATTAATTATATCGGGTGACAATGACGGATTGGATAAAATTGAGTTGATGAAAACATATCAATTGTTGGGTGGTGGTGTTACCGCAGACCTGCAACCAATGCCAAAATCGCATTTGGCTATTGTTCCTTCGCAAGGACATGTGAGCCTGATGATGCAAACAACAACGCTTTTGAATTACTTAAATGATTTTTTTAAATAACTAGCCAGCCTGAACCAAAAAGGCCTTGTAAATCAATTATTTACAAGACATTTAGGGGCGGAAGAGGAGAACAATACTTGCCATGATTTTCAACTCTTTATCTTCTCTGTCCGCCGCTTGTCCGCCAAATTGACGAAACGAGCGTTTTAGTGCGCGGGATGAGTACAATACTCCCGCTGATTATCAATAAATTATCCTGCCTGTCCGCCGTTTGTCCGCCAGCCTGGTACAGTTTGGACATCCGGTTATTAATAGTAATTGCACCACAAAACTAATAAAATTGGCTGGATTGTAAAGTGCAGGAGTGGATTTTCCTTTCATTTTTGGCCTCCAAAACCGAAATAATCATAATATTACGGGTTTATAAACCGACAATATTATAACTTTACCGGAACATAAACCGGAAATATGATAGTCAGAGCACTGCAAACTACTATTCAAAGCAGGCTTTTTAAGGGTAAGGCGCTGCTTGTTTTCGGCCCACGCCAATGCGGGAAATCCACCCTTATCGAAACGATGTTAGCCGACAAAGACCATGTTTATATGAACGGGGATGAAGCCGATGTAAGGGAAACATTAACCGATACGACCTCTACAAAGCTGAAAGCCCTGGTTGGCAATAAAAAGATTGTCTTCATCGACGAAGCCCAGCGCATCCCCAATATCGGCTTAACCCTCAAACTTTTCACGGATCAGATAAAAGATGTTCAGGTTATCGCAACCGGTTCTTCCGCTTTTGAATTATCCAGTCAGGTCAATGAGCCGCTAACAGGCCGAAAATATGAGTACATGCTTTACCCATTGAGCTTTGCAGAAATGGTGAATCATCATGGCCTATTGACGGAAAAGAGATTGATCGAACAACGTTTGATCTATGGTTACTATCCTGAAATCGTAACAAAACAAGGCGAAGAAAAAGAACTGTTGCAACTACTGGCCGAAAGTTATCTTTATAAAGATTTGCTGATACTGGACCAGATCAGGAAGCCGTTACTCCTTGAAAAATTATTGAAAGCCCTTGCCTTGCAAGTAGGCAGTGAGGTGAATAATCAGGAATTGGCACAAACGATCGGCACCGACGGAAAAACGGTTGACCGGTACATCGATCTCCTGGAGAAAACTTTTGTCGTCTTTCGATTGCCAGCTTTGAACAGGAACGTACGCAACGAAATCAAAAAAGGGAAAAAAGTGTACTTCTACGATTGTGGCATTCGCAATGCAGTCATCAATAATTTCAAGCCGTTGAATAGCAGAACAGACGTAGGCGGTCTCTGGGAAAACTTTGTTATTGCGGAACGCATGAAATATTTGCGTTGTCAAGGCAACGATACGAAGCAATATTTCTGGCGCACCACTCAGCAGCAGGAAATTGATTTGATAGAAGAAGTCGGGGAAGAAATGATGGCCTTTGAAATCAAGTGGAATCCCAAAGAGCGTGTCCATTTTTCCCAAACCTTTACAGAGAACTACGCTAAAGCAAAGACCTATACCATCTCTCCTTCAAATATTGAAGAGTTTTTAATGAATAGCGGAACAGAAAAGGAATAACCTATCGTGTCTTTCCAATGGCGTCACAAGACAGCCCCCTAATCCGAAGGAAGAAATGGTTCATTACTTTCCCGGCAAGCACTCCTTGCCCACCTGAAAAATTTCATAGGTAAAAGCATGTACGAGTGCGATTGCTGTGAAAGGATTTAGTACAGAGAAATCCTGTTGCTTCGACGCGTCCATGGTAAGTTTGTTTTATTCTATCGAACTTTTTTTAGGGCTGGCGGATTTGTTTGCCACCTAGTTTTAGGTGAATATCAATTTGTTGGGATTTTTGTATTTAACATAATAGGGGTGGTTGTCGAACTCTTTTGGGGAGGACTTGCAGTATGGAGGGCTTAAAAGACTATAGTATGTATTTTCTTAATAGAACATTTTATAGTGAAATAAGGTAATTCGTAAGAGGGTGAAAATAAATAAATAAGGCCGCTCTGCAAAGAGCAGCCTTTCGAAAAATTGAGACCAAAGTCTCAAAGTGCACGTCGGGAGATGGATATCGAACCCTTTTTTGGGTTGGGCGGGTTTATTTACAGCCTAAAATAATTGAATATCAAATGTTTATGTTTCTATTCGAGGGAAGTAGTATTGATATCGCTAAATAGTTCGTTTTCATCATTTATAACTAATAAAAATATAATAATAATATATTGTATTAGTTATATCTTATAAATTGTAATTTTATGAAATTATATTAGTTATAACTAATGAAATAAATCTAGAATGAAAAAGGATGTGATTGAAAGACTCTATTACACCGAAAAGATCCGGCCCCATATCGGTAAACCCATTATTAAGATCCTTACCGGTCAACGGCGGATCGGGAAAAGTTACATCCTATTGCAATTGATGAATATCATCATGGATGCAGATACTTCCGCGCAAATCATATATATCAGCAAAGAATTAAAGGAATTCAGCAATATTCAAACGGATGACGATCTGTACCGGCACATCGTTTCTCAATTAAGCAAGGACAAAAAGAACTATGTCTTTATTGATGAAATACAGGAGATACCGGAATTTCAACATTCTCTAAGGAGTTTATTGGCCGAGGAAAGCTGTGATATATATTGTACGGGAAGTAACGCCAATATGCTTTCCGGAGAATTGGCTACCCATCTGGCAGGACGATATCTTGAATTTCCTGTGCATAGCCTATCCTATAAGGAATTTCTTTATTTTCATCAGCTACCAGACACTAACGAAACTCTGCAAAAGTATATGCGGATTGGGGGAATGCCTTACTTGATCCATCTCAAGGGGGATGAAGATCTTAGTTTTGAGTACCTGAGAAACCTATATTCGACCATCCTGCTTAAAGATGTGATCGCGCGCAGACAGGTGCGCAACATAGATTTTATGGAACGCTTGGTGGAGTATATAGCTGATAATGTAGGTAGCTTATTCTCGTCTTCCAATATTGCTAAGTACCTGAAATCTCAGCGACAGCAGGTGCCTACCCAACTGGTGATTGACTATAGTGTAGCGCTCACCCAAGCATACTTTATTCATAAAGTCACTCGTATCGATATCCAGGGATTAAAGATCTTCGAGATCGGCGAAAAATATTATTTCGAAGATTTGGGCATTCGCAATGCCATCAGGGGAATTGATCCCCTGACTGAGATACAGAAATGGATGGAGAACCTGGTCTATATGCAGTTGATCCGGGAAGGATTTACCGTGTATGTAGGTAAAACAGATCACTTCGAAATTGATTTTGTAGGGCATCGTCTGCAGGAGCGGATCTATGTACAGGTATGTTTCCGGCTTGAAGGAGAAAACACCCGAAAGAGAGAAGTAGCGAGCTTGCAAAAAACAAACGACAATTTCCCAAAATACATTGTCACCTTGGATGATTATGGGCTGGGGACTACCATAGAAGGGATAGTCGTGGTGCATTTGCGTGACTTTCTGTTAAGAGCACTGTAAGATCTCATCTCAGCTGGCTATTTTGTAATTAGTTGTTATTTTCATCGCTTTTGATCTTTATCAGGTGATTAAATAGCCATATACCATTTTTTAGAATAATATCTGACACCTATGCCCTTTTCCTGTCTGAGGCACTCAACCCGGCCTAGATAATTGGCCTCTTTTAATGCGATCATGTTCTCGATTTACGGCGAAATCGTGCAAAGCTGGCACCAATGTATAAACATTTGAAAGAAATTTTCAATTTGACAAAATCAACCCGATCCTGTCGTTGGTCTATTTAGAACGTCATTTGTGGAATGACACTCCGCCATGGAATGTTTGTGAACTAATTTTGGACAAATGCGAGACAAAATGAAATCAACCCTTCTTTACTGCGCCGCGTTGCTGATCCTTTTCACACAGTTGCCGGCATGCAGTAAAAAAAGCAGCTCACCCCCATCAATCGTCGCTAACAGTTGTAAATTGACCGGTATCAACGGGGTGAGTGCAAACGGTTTGGAAACCTATTCTATCACCTATAATAGCGATGGCAAGGTCTCGACCATTGTCCAAAGCAGTTCCGGATCGACCTTGAAGATGACCTATACTTATAGCGGCAATGTCATCCTGATGATTTCTTCCGGATATACTAACGGAGACGTGGTGACCGATTCGGTCGTCGTCAACAGCGACGGACTGATGCTGTCGGACCTCGAGCGCAATATCTTTGGCACAAGTTTGACCACTTACACCTATACAGGAACGGAGGTTGCCAGCTCCATTTTCCAGGAAGCCGGTCAAACTCCTTCGGCCACGACCTTTACCTTCACCAACGGCGACCTGACAGGGGCAGCACCGACAAATATCTATACCTACAGCGATAAACCGTCGGCCCCGGGGGATTACATTCAAATCCTACAACTGATCGTCTATGCTGCTCCCTATATAAAAACTGCTCACCAATGCACTTCTTATACGTCAAATGGGGAGACTTCGAATTTCACCTACGCATACGATAGTACCGGGAAAATAACCCAAATGGTCGTGACCGGCTCATCAGACTTTACTTTCAATTATTCCTACGACTGTAACTGATCATTATACACACCAAAATGAACGACGTGAAAAAGATATTCTTTTATAGTCTGACAGTGACCCTGTTCCTGTTTCAATCTCTGTCCTGTAGCAAAAAAAGCAGTTCTGCTGCTTCGTCTTCCGGCTGCAAGATCGTTTCGGCTACGCTATCCGGCACGACCGGGACCGGGTCGATCGACTTCAGTTATAACGGCGATGGAAAAATAGCCAGCATCGTGTCTAACCTTTCGACCGGTGCGACCACCAGGTCATTTACCTATAGCGGTAATGTGGTTATGATCTCCACCACCACCGGCGGATCTTCCGCTGTGACAACGGATTCGATCGTGGTGAACAGCGACGGTCTTATGCTGTCCGATATCATCCGCAGCCCAACCGATGTGAGTTTCTTAATCTATAACTATTCGGGTACGGAAGTGACCAGCGAAACCACTACGGACAGTAACACTCCGGTCGTGACCGTTAATTTCACCTTTACCAACGGAGACTTTGATGGGTTTCCTCAAAGCAACGAAGTCTTTGCTTATAACAACAAGGCGTCTGAACAGGGAGATTACTTCCAGTTCGGCCAGCTGTTGGGCACCGGCGTTCCCTGGATCAAATGCGCTCATCAGGCTGTTTCTATATCAGCCGGCGCCATCACGGAAAGTATTACCTACACCTATGATAATTCCGGAAAAATCACCCAGATGCAGATCTTTGGTGGCGGGCAGACTGCCACTTATGCGTATACCTATCAGTGTGACTAAAATCCTCCGATCGGTGGGCGTCCTATATGTCTTTTGCGTTATGTTCTACATGGTGGGATGTTGTTCGATCAGGACCCACTCCTGAAGGTCGCCGGTCTGTTGGGGCTGTAAGGTGATCGGGCTGTTGGTGGCGCCGCGAGGGTCGGAAGGTGTCAGGAATAGAGCGGTTCCTTGCTCTTCCAGCAGATATTGAGCATTCATTGAATGGTCTTAATCCTGAAACGATACTGAGATCAGATTCAAATTGCTTGACGTGGAAAGATGTGAGCAGAATTAGTTTTCAGCAGGTGGGGAATCAAAGGCGGTTCAATAATCTTGCAGGAGAGACCCGCTATGCGCATAAACGATGTGAAGGGAACCGACTTACTTTGGCGTAAAATCCAGGTAACGGGCCAGAGTAACGGCAAAAGCCACTCATATACTACAAAGCTGTTTAAAATGAACAGGTATTTTCACCTGTTTGATAACATTTTACTATTTTAAATTTATGAAATCTTCATTTTGATTTGATGATCTAATTTATTTTATTATACATTTATGCAGTATAACTAACTGCACCGGACACCCGCTTGATATTTTTTTCGTTTTTATTTGCGCAGTCACCCTGCGTAGATGGCTTACTTTACCTGCTGAGATCATAAAATAATGTAACTGTTTATGCGCCCTTGGTTTGCTCTGCTTGTCCTCATTGGTTTAGCCTTTGTGTGTCCGCGCGTATATGCCCGTATGCCAGGTGATACCACGCTGTCTCATATACAGCAAGTTCCCGCCCAATATGCCGCAAAGGTGCAGGCCAAAGCCCAGTCTATAGATGAAACCCTGACTAAGAAGACGGATAAATACCTTAACAAGCTTTCCAGGTTAGAGAATAAGATTTTGGGCAAATTGCAGCGTCTGGACCCCTCCAAGCTTCAAACGCTGGCGCCTTCCAGCTACGATAAATGGTTAGGACAAACACCCAATGGCATTGCCACGACCTCCGGAACTTCCGGGGCCACTTCAGCCGCAGCTCCAGGAACCTATGTACCCGGCCTCGACACCCTCAAAACCACCCTGTCCTTCCTGCAACAGCAGCCCGGTGCGGTTACCAACGCCACTAGCCAATTGTCATCTGCTTCTGCCCAGGTGAACCAACTCCAGGTGAACCTGAACCAGGCAAATCTGGTGGATCAGTATATCCAACAGCGCAGGCAACAACTTTCCCAGGTGCTAAGCCAGTATTCCAATCTTCCCTCCAGCATTACCAATACCTTCAACCAGTATAAAGAGACGGCCTATTATTACCGGCAGCAAGTGCAGGCCTATAAGGATATGCTTTCAGACCCGGATAAAATAGAGGCCACCACAGTCTCTGTCCTCAGCCGCGTGCCTGCGTATCAGCTGTTCCTCAGCCATAATAGCTTTCTTGCCAGCTTATTCTCAGCACCCCCGGGTGGAGGGAGTGCTCCTGGTATCCTCCCCGCCTCCCTAACCGGTCTCCAAACCCGGTCTCAGGTACAGCAGGT
>Ga0302300_1001052_pt1 | contig 16535 bp, 7 predicted proteins | sample III_Palsa_E1_1_FD_198756 | JGI IMG/M metagenome (GOLD analysis project Ga0302300, IMG submission 198756) | Peat permafrost microbial communities from Stordalen Mire near Abisko, Sweden - III_Palsa_E1_1 | ecosystem: Environmental > Terrestrial > Soil > Palsa > Peat permafrost | place: Sweden... | reverse complement strand
GCAAAAAACAGGCATACCTACCGGTGATTTTCCTTACGATCCGGACCATTCGGCCCTGCACCAAATCCTGGACGAAGGCTGGCTTTGGATGCTCCGCTTTAATAATGAACGCACTAGCCTCGGGTTTGCGCTTAACGGGAAAAAGAATGACTTTGATAACATGCCTGCGGAGCAAATCTGGAATGAAATGCTAAATAAATACCCGTCATTGTACAAGTTATTGAAGGACGTTCCTCTTTCGGCACAACCAGGTAGAATTATCAAATCGGGCAGGTTACAAAGAAAAGCTGAACGTTGTTTTGGCGATGGATGGTTAGCGCTTCCGCATACTGTTGGTTTTGTTGATCCGCTTTTTAGTTCAGGAATCGCACATTCCCTATCAGGAATAGTAACAACAGCTCATTTACTGCAACAATACTGGGGAAACAACAATGAACTGTACCACAACCTTGCACTATACGAAGATGGCGTTTTTGAGGAGCTGAAATTTATAGATCAGCTGGTTGCCGGATGCTATCAAACGATGGACAATTTCGGGCTTTTTAATGCCTGGACAATGCTGTACTTTGCTGCCATCATTCAATATGAACAACTATTGCTGCAAAATAAGCCGCCGTCATACTTCCTCGGGGCGGATAACCCGGAAATGCGTAATATGGTTAACCTGTGCTACCGTGAGCTGATGCAGATCATTAACAAACAGTCTGTTACAACTGAAGATGTCAATTGGTTTACTGCATCTGTACGACAGCGTATTGCCCCGGTTAACATAGCGGGATTGCTTGACCCTGTATTAAAAAACATGTACCAACACACAGCGGTGAATATCTGATCGTTATTTCCGTCATGGCGCACTTTTAGCCGGCTTTGGAAACCCGGCGTTACGCAAAGCATTTCTAAAATTGGCCGTATTCACTTTTCGGGTGTTATATTTTCGCTGATAATCTCTATGAGCCCTATCGCCAGGATAAGTAATATTGCTGTACGGATACGATGGCATTTTGTGGAATGGCAACGGAGCTACTGTTTGCCCGTTTGCAGTGTTTAAGTCGCCATCTTTCACCCACCCTTCACTATAAATCAAAAAATCCCTTTTCCAGCCTTTAGGTAATGCCGGTAACCGCTGCGCATCAAAGTCGATACTTATTTCGTCGCCGCCGTCTGCAATAACATACTCATCGTCTCCATTTTGTAAAAGCGGCAATACATCGCCGTAGCGTGTGTAATTACCGGTAAGGTCGCGCCATTTCTGGCCGCCGGTTGTGCAATCGTAATCAAACCATTCGGGGCCATACGGGCCGCCTTTGCGGTATGATGATGAATAGCCCCTGTAACCCAATGTTGCATGGGTCATTACCATGTCGGTCATTTTTACGGGCGCATTTACTGTTCCTGTAGTAAAAAATGCCTGGTCCCAATATATCTGCATATTGGTATTGATCCTGATGCGGCGGTCATTCGGTGTAAGAAATTTACCCGAAAGATCAGCGATAACCATTTTATCCCTACCCATGGGGAAGCCCATATTTGGAATAACTGTTTGCCACTCTCCTTTACCATTTATAACCTGCAGGCACGGCGGGCGAACTTTATATTTATCTGATTGTGTCATCGCTGTATTGATGCTGGCATCGGTAGGAAATATCCAACCGCGCAAAAACAGGTGAATCTGATCATTTTTCGCCTTATTCCCCAGGTCAAGTATCAGGCTGTGGTCCTCTGCGAGGCCCTGGAATTTGGTTAAGGAAAAGCTCGAAGCATACTGAAAATCGTATCTGCTTATCTTAGGCAGCATATCGTTCCCTTTTTCATCTTTTGCTGATACAGGAAGATATTTCATAGCTACCTTGTAAACCACCTTGCCGGGAAACGGTGGAAGAACAAAGCGCTCATCTACGTAAGTATCTATCGAATCCGGGTGGTCAACCGCAACCAGGCCGGCTTTATCAAAATAAACGGCTTCCCACAACTCTTCGGTTATTTTAATACTGTATTTACCATCTTTGGGCTTCAGTTTATCGCCTGGCACCAGCAAGTATTCCTTTGATGCGTCGGAAAAAGAATAAGTGGTGTCTTTGCCATGAATGGCCAAAGGCATCCCAAGCGCGCTGCGCCAAAGCATGTCTTTAATAAATTCAAATTTTTTGCCGTTCCAGGTAAATAAAAACGGGCAGGAGCCTTTAAGCTGTTCTTGTTCCAGTAACCGTTCGGTGCTGCTGGGGTCAACAATAGTTTGTGGCACACCGTTGGTCCACACTATGCGCACAGCATCTAACCGGGTACGGCTACCTATACCAAATATGGTTACCGGCCCCGTTGCTGTTTTTTTCTGATACAGGTCGCCCGCTTTAAGTTCAATCTGCGCACCAATGCCAAGCCGGTTATTTTTGCTGTTTCCATAGGCCAGGCCTGATAACTGCACCTGCATAAAATTATTTTTATTTCCGTCATCATTTCTCACCAGTTGAACGCCTGATGGTCCTGATAAGAAAATATCCTGGTCGCCGTCAGCATTAAAATCTACAATTTCAGCCTGGCGGCCCTGAATTATAGTTTTTGGAAGAAGCTGCGACACATTGCTGAAGCCTTTAATGGTATCGTTATGAAATAACAGCACCCCGCTTTTTGATGGGTCGGTGTTGGTTCCGGTAATTAATAAGTCCTGGTGCCCGTCGTTGTCGAAATCTAAAAATTTAACATCACTAACCGTAATGCCCTTTAATGCGCTGCTCAACGCTTTAGATGATGGATCGACGGTAAAACCATGTCCGTTATTGCTAAGTAAGGTACATTGGCCATCTCCTGCAACAACCATATCGGGCATGCCATCGTTGTTATAATCGCCAAAGGCAATTGCTGTACCTTTATATTTGCGCAAACCAAGCGAATCGGTAATATCCTGGAATTTGGAGTGCCGGTTATTGCTTAGTAATTGCAAGCTGCCGTCATCCCGCAATGCGGCTACATCCAGGTCCCCATCCGAATCCCAGTCGCCGAAATCCATTGCAATAGTGCCTTGAGTGTCTCCTTTGAGGCCCATTTTTCCGGCCATTTCTGTAAAAGTACCGTCGCCATTATTACGAAAAAATTGATTGCCGCCTTTTTCGGCAACATACAGGTCAAGATCGCCATCCTGATCAAGATCTGCAAAAAAAAACTTGCGCACATTGGCAATATTATGCAGGCCGATGTCTTCATTAATCCTGCTGAAGGTCCCGTCGCTATTATTGTGGTACACGATCATCCCTTTTGTGGTGGCAATAAAAAGGTCCTGGTAACCATCGTTATCATAATCGGCAAATGCGGCATAAAGGTCGGTGCCATCTTCATCCATTGCATCAATTCCGGCGCATAATTTAAAATCACCTGATTTGGTAGAAAAAAGTGCGCGTATAGATTTTGACGAAGCTGATGGTTGATAGCTGGAATAGACATAAAAATTTCCGGTCTGATCATAATCTGCTATAGCTATAACCGGGTGTGCCGCATTTAATGTTTTATGTACAGTTAGGCCCACCTGTGCTGCGGCATCTGTAAAAGTAAACCCGTTAAGCGTAGTTAAACCGGGGTTGGTAAGTGTTGTGGTAAATGCTGGATACCCATCAATTAACTGGGGCACGTCTATTTCATCTGTTCCGGTTGCATAAACCGGGCATGTTTTCATTAGCTTATGAAATTGGACAATATAAGCTAAAGCGGCGGCGGTATTGTTTCCTTGTAATAAGTTAATCGCTTTTTGGTAGGCTGTGTTTGTTATAGCAGAGAAGTCGGGCGCAATTTTTTTTACGCCTTCCATAAAATAACGTGCGGAATCTGCCTGGTTTGCCGCTGCATATATTTCTGCCAACTTCAGGCGCAATACAATGTTGGCCGGTGCAAAGCTGAGCGAATTTAGCAGGCAATTCTTTTTCCACTTCTGGGTATCAGGTATCGCACTAATGCCGGCAAGTTTATACCAGGCTTTTGGGTTTTTATAATTTATAGCCAGTATGCCCTTTAGTTCATCTGATGCATTTTTTTTATCTCCCTTTTTAATATAAACTTCTGCCTGCAGCAATCTCAGGTCCTGGTTATCCGGGCTTATCTTTAACCCTTTTTTTAACACTTCAGCAGCAGCGTCATAATCATTTTTAAGCAGGTACAGCCTGGCGAGGCTGCCATAATTTAAAATATTTTCGGGCGATACCTCCGTAGCTTTTATAAACGAAGCCTCCGCTTCATCAAATTTGTTTTCGGCCATATATTGGCGGGCCAGCTCCCCGGGGTCCGTACCATTTTCGGTATTCGTACTCCCGGTTTTTCTGCCGCAAGCGTTAAATAAGAGCATGATAAAAAGCAAACAAAGCGGAAATATTAATACGCTTATTCGGCGCAGAGGGGTTACAGGCATAACAAATTTTTGTAGCGAAAATAACAATACCAAAAAACGAAGTTAAAAATTATTAAACTGCATTTTACGCAAAGGGGCTTAAATAGCCCTTTTTGTAGCGACATTTGTTAAAAATTAATTGATTATTTTTCTTGTATAATAATATATTTACGCTCCAATTATAAGAAACTATTTTGTGCGCGGATCAAATCGTCTTTTTAAAACCTTAGCTACTATACTTTTTGTTGCCTTACTGGTTTGTAGTGCTCTTTTATCATATATCAATGCCAATCATTTTAATGGTAACACCTTGCAAACAAAAGAAAAAGCCCTTGAGAAGTACGGTTTTTATCTGGAACCGGACAATAAGGATGCAAACATAAATTTCAGGCATTTATCACCGCTGCTTGATCCCAGGCTGAAGCACATTGAGCCGCAGATAGCATCAATGGGCGCATCGGTTTCGATTGTAGATTTTGATAACGACGGCTGGAACGATATATATTTTACCAATAGCCGCACCGGGAGCCAAAATGCGCTTTACCGCAATTTACACAATGGCAAATTTGAAAATGTAGCCACGCAAATGGGCGTAGCCGATGTGAATAAAAAAGGTACGGGCGTTTCCATGGGGGCAGTGTGGGGCGATTATGATAATGATGGTTACGAAGATCTGTTTCTTTATAAATGGGGAAAACCCGAATTGTTTCATAATGAAGGCGGAAAAAAATTGGTAAACGTTACAGAAGGCAGCGGCCTTCCCAAATGGATAAATTCCAATTCGGCCATTTGGGTTGATTTTGATAACGATGGGTTGCTTGATCTTTTTATAGGTGGATATTATAAGGAGGATATTGACCTAAGCAATCTTAAAAACACTAAAATTATGCCCGAAAGCTTTCGTTATGCGAATAATGGGGGAAGAAAATATCTTTTTAAAAATATGGGCAACGGCAAGTTTAAAGATGTAACTGCCCAATACGGATTGAATTCAACAAAATGGGTGCTTGCCGCCGGAGCTGCGGATTTGAATGGAGATGGTTACCCTGATTTGGTTGTGGCAGACGATTACAATGTGGATGAGCTTTACATTAATCAAAAAGGGAAAAGATTTGTAGAAATGGGCCGCCTGTCGGGAATAGGAACGATTCCCAAAAGCGGTATGAGTGTGGCTTTTGGCGATATAGATAACAGCGCAAAATTGGGTATTTATACCACCAATATTACCGAACCAGGTATTTTGATACAGGGCAACAATTACTGGAAACCCACCAGCCAGCAAATGCAGGCGCCAAAGTTTGCTAATTTAGCGCAACTGGCAGGGATTGATAATGCGGGATGGAGTTATGGTGAACAATTTGGCGACCTGAATAATGATGGTTATATGGATTTGTATGTGGCTAACGGTTTTATTTCGGGTAAAAATCGCGCATCATACTGGTATGACTATTCAAAAGTTACAGGCGGCAACAGCGCAATTATAGGCGACGCAGCCAACTGGCCCGATATGCAGGGCAAAAGCCAGTCGGGTTATCAACAGGATAAAATATGGCTGAATAATAGTGAGGGCCTGTTTGAAGATGTATCCGATAAAGTATGCCCTCCGGCTACTTACGACGGGAGGGCGGTGGCAATGGCTGATTTGTGGAACCGTGGCGTACTTGATGTAATCGTAGCTAACCAGAATAATATTCCGCTTGTTTATAAAAATATCTCCCGCAATAATAACCATTGGATAGATTTTGATTTGCATGGCACCGTAAGTAATGCCAGCGCGATAGGTGCAACAGTTGAGGTGCAATGGGCCGGCAAAAAACAATTACAGGTAGTTACCGGCGGTATTGGATTTTCCTCGCAAAACCAGCATCGCTTACACTTCGGGTTGGGTAATACCGCCAAGGTAGACCGCGTGCTGATCCACTGGCCGGCAGGCGAAACCGATGAAATCACTGATCCCGAAATTGATAAACTTCACAATATAAAAGAACAGAAAAAAAGGTAAGTACCGATGCAAGCAACAAAATCCGAAAATCTAACTGAAGTTGGTACGCCGCCGTTCGGAAAGAAGGACTACTTCACTTATGTTCCACCTGTATTTATCACGCTGATATTGCTGGCGGGTCAAATATTTTTTGGAATTCTGGATAATTTCCTGAATGTAGTGCTGGCGATAGCAACATCGATTGTTGCCGAGGTTATATTGGCTAAAGTGCTCCTGGGTACGAGGAAAAACCTGGCCAGCGCCTACATTACCGGTATAAGCTGCGGGATATTAATACGCTCGAATGTGGTTTGGCCTTACGTGGTAGCCGCGTTACTTTCTATACTTTCTAAATATGTTTTACAATATAAGGGAAGACACCTTTGGAACCCTTCAAATTTTGGCGTTTCGTGGATGCTGTTTATGACACCTGTATATGTTGCAGGCCTGAGCATGCAATGGGGGAATTATGTTTTGCCAATGTGCATTATCTGGGTACTGGGTTTAGGTATTGTTTACCGTGCAAAAAAACTTCATATAACCATAACTTATATAGCAAGCTTTATTGTTTTGGCTTATGTACGGAGCATTATTACAGGAGATGCTTTTCTCGCTGAGTTATCTCCTTTAACCGGCCCGATGTACCAATTATTTATATTTTTTATGATAACTGATCCGGGGACCGTTGTATCGGGTAAAAAATGGCAAATAATAGTGGTAATTCTGGTGGCTTTGGTAGAATTTGCCTTGAGGTTGCAGGGAGTTATATATGCACCTTTCTTTGCTCTTTTCCTTGTGGGCCCTATTGCAAAGTTTATAGATTTAAGAACTGCATCTTTACATAAAAGCCAAAGTCAATCAGTGCTTGTAAAAAGTTAGTGATTTCTATTGTTATGGTAATTAACATCTGGCATCATTACTAATTGGCAAAAATTTGCAATATTACTATCAATTTTACTGGCCAGCCGGCTATTTGGTTTCCTGATAGCAGGGCCTTAAATTTGAATCAACAAATATTGACACGCCCTTTTACAGGCCTTTAGCAGTTTTCGATGAGTTTTGATATCCTGCTTAACTATAACATAACCAGTGCGCTAAACTTCGATTCATTTCCGTGTAGATCTATCGCTTTTATTTTTAATATTTTGCCTTTGTCGATACCTGGAATAGTAAAGCTGGTTAAAGGCGTGTACCAGGTACGTTTTCCATTAATATAAATATTGTAGCCTATAAAGGTTTTATTCCGGGTGTGCTCGCTCCAGTTTACTACGGTTGATTTGTTAACATACCTTATCTTTAAATTTACCGGCTTAAACGGTGATAAAGTATCAGGCTGCAGGGTTTGTATACAGTTCATAAATGCCCTAAGGTTATGATATGTCCCTTTCCATATCTGCCCCTTTAACGCTATTTTGTAATTCGGTTGTTTGTCTATCCCGCCCTGGTACCAATCGCCATGTACGGTGTCAATCAAATAGGTTTGCACATAGCCCCAAAGCTGTTTAAACTTATTGAAATACTGGTGTTTATCATTTGGGAAATATTTATCCATTAGTAAAAGCGTATTCATGCCTTCGGCCTGCGCCCACCAGTTTTTGGTATCGGCAATAATAGTTACACCGGGTTTATCTTTAAAATAATATCCTTCGTCGTAAAATCCGCCTACCTGGTTATCATAGCCATTATCTAGTGCATCATCAAGCATCTTTTTCCCGATCTTTAGCGTGGTGATATCATTTTTTATACCCAGCGTATGCGAGGCTTCCAGCATTAGATAAGCAGTTTCTATATTATGCCCGTATGATACATGCTCTAAATCGCGGTGCTTTAATATTACAGCTTCTGAAGAATCCCTGTAAGATACCGGTGTCCAGTTATTGTAAAAAAATAAATTGAGGTACCCGCCGGGGGTAATGATTTTATCGCGTATCAAAAATAACATTTCACTCAGGCGCGCTCTCAACAACTCATTTGGCCAAACGTTGTATAACTCATTAAATGCTTCCAGCAAATGGATGGATGTATTTTGATCTTTGTAACCAAGTTCGGCGGTTGAGGGCGTGTTGGCGTTACGTTTAATTGGTGTACCATCCCGTTGCATGTGCTGAAAATAGCCCATATAAACAGGATCGTGGCTGTGCTTTTCAAGCCACATAAAATCTTTAATAGCCAAGTTTAAGGCGCTGGTATCGCCGCTTAGCTGATAGTAAGCCGCAAGCGCGTAAATAGCAAACGAGTTGCCATAACTTTCCTTGGGCGCAAAGCCGCCTTTTTTGGGGTTGCCCTGCCGATCAGTAAAGGTATAAAACCCACCGTATTGCTTATCCCACATCACATCTTTTAAAAACCGGAAACCATGCTCCGCATCAGTTTTATAATAGGTTACCGAAGGGAACATTTCAGCGGCTTTGGCATTGCTCCAGGTATGGCGTGCCTGGGTTACAATCATTTTGTCCTGGTTGCCTGTTGGTTTAAAATCATAAGTAAATGAACTTAAAAAGCCGCCATTAAGGGTATCTATAGCTGCCGGATACCATGGTTTAAGCAAATTATTGACCATTGAATATTGCATTTGCGCGGCTATTTCCCGTTTTTCGGCAGCCTTATCGTGAATGTTAGCAGGCAAACAGCAAACGATTAAGTACGCGAAGGTTGTTTTAGCTAAAAAAAACTTTGACGATAGCATGGTTAAATTAATTTGTATATAAAGTTAATCCTATTGTTTTAATTGGAGTTATTTAATGCATATTATGAAAAAAATTTAAGAAAATAGTATATGCGCTTATGTTGGATGCGCATTCTGAGAATACCACAAAATCAATATAGTATTTGTTAAAAAAGTATTAAGTTACCTGCCTGCCACTGGTTAAGTTTGTTAGTCGGCATACGTTCAGTACGTTATTACTTATAACCAATTTGATTCTCTCTCACCTGTATTGATTTATGCTAATCCTTTGCGAATCATCCATTATTAGTGATAAACTTTATGAAATATAAACACTTGATTAAACTTATTGGCATTTACCTGGCAATAACAGTTAGCACAGTGTCATACGCCCAGCACATCAAAAAAGCTGCTGGTATGGCCCTTAACAGCCAGCAATACCTGGAGTACCAGGGCGTTAATGTAATGCTGGCGCATGATTTTTACCCCGAAGGGCACCAAGGCGGGGTAGGTATTATACAAAACGGACAAAGGGTTGCCACCAATGGCGATTTGCGCCTGGAGCCTACGCCAGGCCAGTGGTCGCCGATACCTAAGGTTGGTAAACGGGTTGTTGATATCAAAACGGGTGAAATAAGCGTCCGCATGGAATACCCTAACGAAAAATATGACCGCAAGGGTTTTAACCCAATTATTTATCCCGACCTGAAATTTGCTTATAATATTCGCGTGTTGCCGGTTGGCAAATCATTTAAAATAATTGTCGACCTGGATAAGCCTTTGCCGGATGCCTGGATAGGCAAGGTTGGTTTTAACTTTGAATTATACCCGGGCATACTTTTCGGTAAGTCATATTACATGGATCAGCAATTCGGCATATTCCCGCGCCAGGGCAACGATCAGGTGTATAAAGACAGTGTAGGTGATTTCCAGGTAACCCCGATGGCTTCAGGTAAAATATTGACCATCGTCCCCGAATCTGACCGGCAGCGTATGACCATTGAAAACCAGGGTAATGGCAACCTGGAATTGATCGACGGCAGGAGCAAATACAATAATGGCTGGTTTGTTGTCCGCTCATTAATAGCCAAAGGGGCATCCAAAAGCGCTATTGTTTGGCTAATAACGCCACATGCCATTGAAGGCTGGCAGTCGGACCCTGTTATACAGGTATCGCAGGTAGGCTATCACCCCGATCAGAAAAAAATAGCTGTGATAGAGCTTGACAAGCATGATACAAAAAGGCTACACGCGGTTTTATTAAGGATAAATGAAAATGGCGGGTTTGAAAAGGTATTGGCCACAGGGACAAAAGACTGGGGCGATTTTTTACGCTATCATTACCTGCAGTTTGATTTTAGCGCCGTAAAAAAGCCGGGCATGTATATAGTAAGTTATGGAAAATTTCAAACTGATCCTTTTCAAATCAGCGCAAATGTATACAACAACAATGTTTGGCAGCCAACGCTCGAATATTTTTTGCCGGTACAAATGTGCCACATGAAGGTGAAGGACAATTACCGGATATGGCATGGCTGGTGCCACATGGACGATGCGCGCATGGCGCCTACCGATTCCGACCATTTTGATGGTTATATACAGGGGCATTCTACCTTAACCAAATATTCGCCCGGCCAAACTGTACCCGGACTAAATAAAGGTGGCTGGCACGATGCCGGCGATTTCGACCTCAGGATAGAATCACAGGCCGAAACCGTGCATGGCTTAACCCTGGCCTACGAGCAATTTAATGTTCAATATGATAATACTACCATTAACCAAACTACGCAAACTGTTGATATACAAAAACCTGATGGCAAACCTGATGTTTTACAGCAAATTGAACATGGCTTGCTAACCATAGTAGGCGGCTACCGCTCAATGGGCAGGTTTTACCGGGGCATGATAGAACCTACACTGCCGCAATATACTACGCTGGGCGATGCTGCTAACATTACCGATAATAAACCCTATGTAGCCCCTGCCGATGGCAGTGCGCCGCCTGCCGTAGGTATGCCAGGCTCGCCCGACGATCGCTGGGTGTTTACCGAAGATAACCCGGAAAGAAGTTTGGAAACTGCCGCGGCGCTGGCAGCGGCGGCGCGCGTAATGAAGGGATATAATGATACACTTGCCACACAATGCCTGCAAATTGCGCAGGAAGTGTGGAACAATACCAAAGAGCGATATACCCTAAGCCGTGTGCCGCTGGCAGTTGAATTGCTGGTAACAACCGGAGATAAAAAATTTGCCGATTTTTTAGTGGCGCATGTACAGGGCATTGCTAAAAATATAAATAATACCGGCTGGCTGGTAGGGCGCACCTTATCGCTGATTAATGACCAGGCCTATCATGATGAAATTACCAAAGCTGTAGCCCAATTATATGAACGCGTTAAACTGGATGGCAAAAAAACGCCTTATGGTGTACCGTATGAACCGGATATATGGGGTGCCGGTTGGGGTATTCAAAATTTTGGCTACAAACAATACTTTTTGCACAAGTATTTTCCGGCCATTGTTTCGGATGATTATATGCTGAGCGCCCTGAACTTTGTTTTGGGCTGCCATCCCGGTTCTAATACAGCTTCTTTTGTTTCGGGAGTGGGATCGAGATCAATGACTACCGCCTATGGTTTTAACCGGGCCGACTGGTCTTATATCCCCGGAGGGATAACTTCGGGCACGGCGCTGATCAGGCCCGATTTTCCTGAATTGCTAAACTGGCCGTTTTTATGGCAGCAGGGCGAATACGTTTTAGGCGGCGGTACAACCGATTACTTATTTTTAGTGTTAGCGGCGAACGATATATTAAACAAAAAATAATTCCGTTAAATATTTGGCCTATCATATTCATAAACCATTTACCACATGACCAACAGGCGATCATTTATAAAAACTTCGGCAGTGCTTTCTGCCGCTCTTTTGGCATCAACCAATTTATTTGCTTACGATAAAAAATATATTGGCTTACAGCTATATACCGTTCGCGATCATATACAGGAAGATCCTGCGGCTACTTTGGCTAAAGTGGCACAAATTGGATATAATTCTGTTGAGGGCGCCACTTATACCGATACGGAAAAGTTTTATGGTATGGAGCCGGCAGTTTTTGCAAATCTGCTCAAACAAAATGGCCTTATTATGCCAAGCAGCCACTATCGTTTGGGTGAGGAAGTAGTAAATGGCGGACATCAAAAGGGGACTATACTCAATGACTGGAAAAGGGCGGTTGACGATGCAGCCACTGTAGGTTTAAAATATATGGTATGTGCCTATCTTTCTGATGCAGAGCGGGGTACACTCGATCATTATAAACGGGTAGCTGATTATTTTAATAAAGCCGGGGAAGCCTGCAAAGAAGCAGGTATACAGCTTTGCTATCATAACCATGATTTTGAATTCATACAGCAGGATGGCAAATATCCGTACGAAATCATACTTAACAATTCGGATAAGGACCTGGTAAAAATGGAAATGGATATGTACTGGGTAACTAAAGCCAAGCAGAACCCTGTTACCTTAATAGAGGAGAACCCCGGTCGTTTCCCCCTATGGCATTTAAAGGATATGGATAACACTACCAGCCAAATGTTTACCGAGGTAGGTAATGGCATTATTGACTTTAAAAAGATATTTAAACATGCGCGAACAGCCGGCTTAAAATACTTTTTTGTTGAACAGGATAAATGCCCCGGCGACCCTTACGATAGCATAGCAAAAAGCTATAGCTATATAAAAAATAACCTGGTTTAAAAGTAAACTTCCATAACCACCGGTATTGGCCCCATTATGCCCGGGCGCCAAGGTGCCTAATTCATCCACGTAGCGGTTATACATGAAAAAACTGGCGACTATCAGTTCGGTGTCTGTATTTTCATTAGGTTGTGCCTTCTTTACGGGGCGTTCCAATATTCTCTTCGCTAACGCTCTTTTTGCTGCGCTGTACATTATATGTAATGTTGAGTAATGCCTTTAATTTGCTGTTGCAGGCATAACGGGCAACACGCTTTAATATCATCGATTAGGCCCGGGCCGATATTTAAATAGGCCATTGCATATACGCGATATGGAAAAGTGGCATTTGTTTCAGTAAGATACCGGTACCGCGATAACTTCACTAAAGTTGGCTATATGTTTAATTTTTAAACTAAACCGCGAGATGCGGTTATAGTAATAAATCTAAAGCTTAGCCTTGTTAATACAACGAGTAACCGCCATCTTATGTTATTAGCCAATATAATCCCACTAATATTAGAGGTTAACATTTATTGTATATTCTTTAACATTCTTTCTAATAGGATGTCTGTCTGAAATTTAACTTTGGCATAGCTCCAAATAAAATAAAACCAAAATATTATATAATAAACCAATTGCTTGGCGGCGTGAATAATAGCATTATAATTATAATAGTGTACTAATAAAGCCAATAGACTATTACAGTTTCGTGTATTTTTTGTTAAAAAAGTATTATACGAAGAAATGAAATATCCTTTCATATCAAGTAATAATGTTGCCTAATTCATTATTAATAAATGATTTATATCATTTAAGTTTAAAAAAAGTAATCTTTTAGAGTTAAAGTATGTAAAAAAAGTATTACAAATTCTTTTGGATCAAAAGTAGTTTTACATAACCAATTTAACGTGTAAACCAAATGACATAATACAGCTTGAAAAAATAGATATGTACATAATTGTAAACTTTAATATATGAGAAAAATGGATAAAAACTTACTACTGCACCTTAATTAATAACCCTTTCCGCCCTCCGTCTTAGGAAGCACATAGAAATATGTATCGGAAAATTCACCAAGCACAATTATCAAATAATAAACACCAATACTATTAACCTAAAGATTAAATTATGATGAAAGATGTACTGTTTATCAAATTGAACCGCATCAGGGGCGCAATCCTTCCCCTTTTGCTGGCGCTGAGTTTTAACACTTTTGCACAAACATCAATTACCGGCCATGTTACCGCAGCCCAGGATGGGTCGCCTCTTCCCGGTGTTACTATACATTTTAAAGGTACACAAGCAGGTACGGTTACTGATATACAAGGAAATTACAGGTTGACGGCCACTCCCGGAGATATCTTGGTTTTCACTTATATCGGTTATCTTGAACAAAGCATAATTGTTGGCAACGGGAAAGTCTACAACGTAAATCTATCGCCTGATGCAAGAACTCTTGTTGAAGTGAACGTAGTGGCAATTGGCTATGGTACCGCGAAACGCGGGGACGTAAACGGAGCAGTAAGCTCAGTTAGCGCCGCAACCATTGAAAGCATGCCGGTAACCTCGACTGACCAGGCCTTACAAGGCCGTGCGGCCGGTGTGCAGGTTACCAATAACGATGGTTCCCCGGGCGGTAATGTTAGTATATTGATAAGGGGTACCGGCAGCCTCGCGAGCAATGGTAACACCCCATTATATGTGGTTGACGGATATCCTATAGATGCCGGGGGCATTAATAATATTAACCCCAATGATATTGCTTCTATTGACATATTGAAGGATGCGGCATCAACAGCAATTTATGGGATCAGGGCCGCCAACGGTGTGATACTGATAACCACTAAACGGGGCAAAAAGAACGGTGTACAAGTTTCGGCAGATGCCTATAACGAGTTTCAAAGCAAGCCTAAAGAGTACAAAGTACTTAATGCCGATCAATTCGCTACACTCGCCAATCAGCAAGCTACTGTTCCGGGCAGCGGTTTCTCGACATTCTCGGGCTGGGCCAACCCTGCTTCACTTCACAATATAGATTGGCAAAACGCTGTTTACGGCAACGGCCAAACTCAAAATTACGATGTTGCCGTGCGTGGCGGCAGCGATAAGCTGCAAGCGGCAGCCTCCATCGCTTACTATAGCCAGGACGGTATCGTATTAGATTCCTATTTTCACAGGGTTACAGTTAACAGCAACCTGGATGCACAACCTACTACATGGCTAAAATCATCAACAAACGTTAAATATACCTATTCGCAAGGCAATAACCCGTTTGGTACCGGAAGTTTAGTGCAATTAACCGAATTGCCCCCAACCCTTGATGGCGGTAACAAGCTTACTTACCAGGTAAAGAATGGGGATAATTATGGTTTCTTTAATCCGATATACACTGATGTATTGAGTTACGCTAATCCGGTTTACTCGATTGAAACCGACAGGAATTATCCTGAGAATAACTTTGTGCTGGCTAATTCATCCCTGGAAGCTACCATCCTTCCCGGGCTTAAGCTTAAAGTAAACGGCGGCGTAAACGCAAACTTTGCCGAGGATATTTACGATCAGCCTAACGATTCCCGTGCAAATGGCGAGTACGGCCAAAGCGCCAAGATTAATTATGGTTACTACAGCCAGAGCATTTCCCAATCGGTCGACTGGCTGATAGAGAATACGCTGGCGTACGACAGGACCTTCGGAAAACACGCAATAAATTTTGTCGGCGGTTTCTCAGGGCAGAAAACTATTTGGGATGGTATGGCCGGATCGGGCATTCCTCCTAATAACACCATTGAGGATTTATCCCAGGTAACAACGCTGGAGTTGCAAGCAAATAACCCCCCGGGTTCCGACACGGGTAACGGCCAGAACATTGTTTCGCTGTCGTCGTTATTTGCCAGGTTAAGCTATACGTATGACGAGCGATATTTTTTAACGGGTGTAATAAGAAGGGACGGATCGTCAAAATTTGACGCTCAAAACCAATATGGCACCTTCCCTTCGGGTGCATTTACCTGGAAAGCGAAAAATGAATCGTTTTTGAAGGATGTTAGCTGGTTAGACGACCTGAAATTAAGAGCCACCTATGGTGAAACCGGTAACCAGGGGCCCATAAACCCATTTCAGTACCAGGCGCTGTTTGTAGGAAACCGCCCTGCATCATTTAACCCCGGCGGAATCGGTACTCTGGACGATAACCTTGGTTATCCGTTTGATAAGATATACCAGAATGGTTATGCAGCCGAGCAGCCGGCAAACCCAGGCCTGAAATGGGAAACCGACACACAGGCCGACGCAGGCATAGACGCTTCGTTTTTAAACGGCGACCTTAATATAACTGCCGACTATTACAACAGGAAATCAAAAAACTTCCTGTTAACCCTTGAGGTTCCTGCACAAACAGGTTTTCAGTATTTAACTGAAAATGTGGGCAGTATGGATAACAAGGGGCTTGAGTTGTCTGTTGATTACCATCATGATGTATCTAAAGACTTCAGATTCGGCGCCCTGGTTACTTTTTCAACACTTAATAATAAATTGACCAGTATAACTTCGGGAACAAACGAGATTTCGAATTTTGGCGGCCTCACCCTAAATGGCCCACAATGGGGAACTTTTTCTGAAACTTTTATTGGCCAGCCGGTGGGCGAATTTTATGGATATAAGGTGCAGGGCATAATCCAAAGCCAGGCCCAGATCAACCAGTTAAATGCACAAGCGCAGGCAAAAGGCTACGCTTATTACTATAGCAGCGCCACCGGACCGGGCGACTTTTTATTTGCAGACAT
>Ga0302300_1001045_pt1 | contig 16576 bp, 9 predicted proteins | sample III_Palsa_E1_1_FD_198756 | JGI IMG/M metagenome (GOLD analysis project Ga0302300, IMG submission 198756) | Peat permafrost microbial communities from Stordalen Mire near Abisko, Sweden - III_Palsa_E1_1 | ecosystem: Environmental > Terrestrial > Soil > Palsa > Peat permafrost | place: Sweden... | reverse complement strand
GTCCATAATTAACACCCTTATTTTAAGATACGATCTTTCCTTCTTTGTATCCCTATACTTTATGGCGTTCTCAATCAGATTTTGGAATACAGAGTATATGATTTTTTCGTCAGAGAAAAAGTCATCGTCAGCCTCAATGGAATAAGTAACATCAACATCCGCATATTCAGGCAAATGGTCTAAGCTATATAAAATTTCCTTTATTGTTTTTTCAAAATCTATTTTAGATAGTTTTAAGCGCGACTCCTTAACCTGTGTTACAGCAAGCAGATCTGCCACTAAATGATCTAACCGTTTAGAACTTTTTAAAATGTGTTCAAAATAGTTTAGGGCTGCTGGGTCTTTTACATCTTTTAGTCCTATGGATGTAAGCCCTATAATGGATTTAAGAGGGCCTTTAATATCATGCGAGGCCCTGTATACAAAGGTATCCAGTTCTTTATTCTTAAACTCCAGCTCTTTGGTTCGTTCTCTTACTTTATCCTCTAGTTCCAGATTTACCTTGTCCTTCAATAACTCGTTTTCCCTTAACTGTGTAATAATTCCCTTTTGGGCGGTTTCTTTATCAAAATTCAGAACCTTAATGCGGTCTGCCAGGGCCAGCGAAAGCAATATCATTTCACAAAAAACTCCAAAGTTGAAACTGTAAACGGTAAGAATACTATCTTCTATCAGATGAAGGCGTTCCATAACGGTAATTATAAAGCCCCCAAAAAGAGTAGTAAATGCAAGCACATAAAACCGCGCCATACGATGGCCCGAAGAAAAAGAAATAACCCCTGCCATATAAGCTACAAATAAAGGGACTAGGTCTACCCATAAACTATAAGAAATGGCTGGGTAAAAAAACTCTGAGACAAAAAGAGCCGTTCGCACCAGAATTAATCCTATAATAACTTTGTCCATTATAGGAAAAAGTACTTTCGTATTCAAAAAACTACGGGCATAAAAAAGCGCCCATATCACCATGGAATACACAGAAACAGGGTAAACATAATCATTCAACACCGGGTAATTAGGCCATAGGTACTCAAACCCTAGCCCGTCCTGGGAAAATGTATAAATTCCTATACTGAAAACATAAAGCACATAAAACAGATAAGTCCAGTCTCTTAGCGCAAAAAAGAGGAATATATTATACAGGCTCATAGCCACCACTATACCATAAAACAAAGCAAGGCAAAAGTACTCTGTAGTAGCATAAGCGGTAAAGTCTTTGTAGGTGCGTATTGCCCCTATAAAAGCGACAGGCTGGTTGGCCTTTATTTTTATATAAATAGTAGAACTTTGCTTTGGAAGTTTAAGGTCATACACAAAGTTTTTATGAATATATTCTCGTTCTGAAAATGGATATATGGCTCCCCCTTTATGAACAACAAAATGCCCGTGGCCGTCAGGCATATACAGTTCATAATAGTCAATCCTGAAATCAAAAAGCTCAACAAGCCAATTCCTTTTGTGAGTGGTTTTATCAATTGGCGTAAACCTTAGCCAATAGGCCGAACTTATATTTTTATTGCCCAATACATGAGGGCTGGTAGAGTATAGATTCTTATAATCGTACGAAGACACATCATAAATAGATAGTGAATCGCTCTTGTCTTCAAGGTAGTCGACTACAACGCCTTTTAGGGAATAGGAATCAGTCTCGTCCCCTAAATATATGGGCGTTGAGGCAAAAGCAGAATAAGCCCCTGCAAAAATAAAAATGGTTAAAGTTATAAATCGGTAATAAACAGCCAAAGTTACAATTAGTTGTGTTCTTTTACTATGAACGAAAAGCGATTGGCTATGTTGCAAAAACTTTTATAAGTATGTCTTACTACTGTTTGGGCGAAGGGGAATTCTGGTTCTGATTATCACCGCCTTCATTTTGCTGATTATCGCCTCCCTCGTTCTTATTCTGTTGATCAGGGTTCTCTTGATTCTCTTGGTTCTCCTGATTCTCCTGGTTTTGTTGCTGTTCTTCTCCCGGTAATGGTGGGTAGGCATTATCGTTATTCTCTACAGGTTTCTTTTTGCGGTTCTTCCATGTTTCGGTCCCTTTAGGGCCTTCATAAGGGGCAGGAGCAGAGGCTGCTGCCTTCTTTTTCTTTTTCTTTACTGGTACAAACGGAGAGAACTGAACTTTTATACAGGCAAGCGCATAGCCGTCTTTCTTTTGTGGAATAGCGTCCAGCACACTACTAAAGGTGTAACGATAGGTTACATCAGCCAATATACTTACGCGGGGAGAAACGCCTATAGCAACCCCTCCGCCAAGTGGTATTGCCATGGTAAATCCAGAGTCCTTGGCAGACTCTGGGCCAAGATACGGCGCTGGCTGAGGCTGAAAGGTTGATCCCGAACTAGTATAAGAAGACGATAAGGTAGGGTTATACCTTAAAAAGCCAATACCTGTAGTAAGATAGGGTTTTACCCGTTTAGGTTGTTTGTTTCTGTCCGGGGCCACTCTTACTATATCGTCAATCAGGTAAAACCTGCCATACAAATCCAGCTCCATGTTGGTAGAAGAAAACGAAGAGGTAATAGTATCTGTAGTTTTTGACCCTTTTAACTGGTAATACAAAAATTCAGCTCCCAAAGCAATCCTTGGCCAAACCTTGTAACTGGCGCCCAGGTTAAAAGCATAGCTGGGGCTGGTAAAAGTACCCAGATCGCCATTGTATGCGGCAGTTCCCAAGCCTCCGGTAAAGCTTATTGGGCCTCGGTAGTAATAGGTGTCAAAAAGGCCGGAATATTCTCGTTTGGTCTGGGCAAAGGAATTTGCAGCTACTAAACCAAGGATAATAAAGCAAGAGCAAAAAAGACGTATCATTATGCAAGTATACTAAAATTTTATTAAGCCGGAAGAGGGTGTACGACAATTGTTTTGATGAAACCGCAGAGCATTATAACTTATTCGCACCAGTGGGTAACTCATCCACAAAATTAAAACAAAAAGCATTGGCCTTTTCCATGATGGCCTAGCAGATATCAGCTTTTTTAAAGCCATGAATAACAGCAATAAAACTGTAGGATAGACTACTGCCATATACCTGCCCATATCCGAAGAGTTGACCGAAAGAAAAATGAACATACTGCAATAAGCCGCAATGGAGCACATCAAAATTTTTATAAAAAAATCACTTACACCATAAACAACAGCAATTCCTGCCACTACAGCAGCAGTTATAAATAATGATAGAATTGAGTTTTGCAGGTTTGGGATAAACCAGGAGCTAACTTCAAAGCTAAAAGTCAGGATGTTTTCATAAATGCCTGTATGAAAGAGTAAATCCGAAACGATATTGTCTCTTTTGAAGAACAGGCCGGTATAGGCAAGCCAGCCCGCCAATCCTGATGCAATAATTATAAAATGAATCAGCGCCATGGCTCGCCCCTTTTTCCCAAATTCATGACCAGAAACTACGAAGGCTAAAGCTACTCCCCCAACCAGCGTTATCCCCACTGTACGGGTCAACAGCATAAAAAAACCAACTAAAGACGCCCAAACCAACCATTTTATTGAGCGATTTTTAGAATATTCATAAAGCAGCCATATATAAACCGAAAGCAGAAACAGAAAAAGCGATTCTGACCAAAGAAAAGAGCCTATAAGCAGCAAAGAAGTGGAAAGTGAAAGCAAAAGCGCATAAAAAATCAGGTACTCTCCCAGGTAATTTTTTGCTATTCTAATCCATAAAATTATTGACGCCAGCAGGCAAAACAGATTTAAGCAACTGGCAAAACCATGCAAATGGCCACTAAAAAGTGAAAGGGTTATAGGGTACAAGGGAGGCCAGTCAATATAAGGGTTGCCCTTGCTACCCATCAGTTTGCCCGAAGAATGGAAGCTCATCGCCGCAGCCTCATATTCCCCGGAATCGTAGGTAGTTCCTATATCGCAATTCACCGAAAAGAGAAAGAAAGCGGCAAAAAGAAGAGGAGGAAGCAAATAGAGCTTAAAAACTTTCATAGAATGCTCGTTAAAAATAGGAAAAAAATTTATCGGATAACTATTAACTGAACTTTTTGGCTGCGCTTCTTCCAATTATTGTTTAAATTCGTAGTTTATAAAAAAGAATACCTGGCTTATGTTGGCAAAACTGGAAGAGTTAAAACAGAATTTTGAAGGAGATTTATTTACAGACCTAACTATGAGGACGCTTTATGCAACAGATGCCTCTGTGTATAAAGAACTGCCATTGGCGGTAACAAGGCCAAAATCGGAAGAGGACATAAAGAAACTAATTAGCTTTGCAGCTAAATACAAAACCTCATTAATACCCCGCACCGCCGGAACTTCCCTGGCTGGGCAGGTAGTTGGCAAAGGCATAGTAGTCGACCTTTCTACCTACTGGAGCAAAATAATAGAAGTAAATAAAGAGGAAAAATGGGTAAGAGTGCAGCCTGGCGTTGTTTGCGACGAGTTAAACAAACACCTCGTTCCTTTTGGCCTTCAGTTTGGTCCCGAAACTTCCACCTCCAACCGTTGCATGATCGGCGGCATGGTGGGCAATAACTCCTGCGGCAACCACTCCATCATCTATGGCAATACCCGCCAGCATGTGCTGGAGCTAAAAACCATTTTAAGCGACGGATCCGATGCGGTATTTAATAGTATTACTAAAGAAGGTTTTGAGGAGAAATGCAATGGCGAAAAGCTGGAAAACAAAGTTTATCGCCACATAAAAGATATTCTTTCCAAAGAAGATAATGCCGAAGAAATAAGAAAGGAATTCCCAAAGCCAAGTATTAGAAGAAGAAACACGGGCTATGCCATTGATGAGTTGCTGGAGACAGAGGTGTTCACAGCGGGTAAAGAACAATTTAACCTCTGCAAACTATTAGCAGGTTCAGAAGGCACGCTGGCGTTTACTACCGAAATAAAACTTAACCTTGTAGACCTGCCGCCTAAAGAAATTGCCATAATAGCCGTGCATCTCAATAGTGTGGACGAGTGTATGCTGGCAAACCTGATCGCCCTAAAGTATAAGCCGGGGGCAGTGGAGCTAATCGACGATATTATCCTTAAATGCACGAAGGAAAATATAGAACAGCAAAAAAATAGGTTCTTTATACAAGGCGACCCTGGCGCTTTACTATTGGTTGAGTTTGCCCGGGAAACAAGGGAAGAGATATTAGCGCTTGCAAATGCCATGGAGGCCGAGATGCGCGCCAGTAATTACGGTTATCATTTTCCAATTATATACGGAGGCGACATTAATAAAATATGGGCCTTACGGAAGGCTGGCCTTGGCTTGCTCGCCAACGTGCCTGGAGACCCTAAAGCTGTAGCTTGTATAGAGGACACCGCCGTAGATGTTCACGACCAGCCGGAGTATGTGAGAGAGTTTAGGGAGATCCTTAAAAAGCACGACTTGTCTTGTGTATTCTATGCGCATATTGGCGATGGGGAACTGCATTTACGCCCCATACTCGATCTTAAAAAAGAAGCTGACCGCGAAATGTTCCACACTATTACAGACGAAGTGGCAACGCTTGTAAAAAAATACAGAGGCTCCCTAAGCGGCGAACATGGCGATGGCAGGGTACGCGGGGAGTTTATTAAAAAAATGGTAGGTGAAAAAAATTACGATTTAATAGTAAGCGTAAAATCCGCCTGGGATCCTGATAATATTTTCAATCCGGGCAAAGTCGTTCATACTCCTAAAATGAACGAATCTCTGCGCTACGAAGCGGGGCAACACACCAACGAGTTAAAAACCGTTTTCGACTTTTCCAAAACCCAGGGAATTCTTCGCATGGCGGAAAAATGCAACGGTTCCGGCGATTGCCGTAAGTCCGCCGTAATTGGCGGCACAATGTGCCCAAGCTACATGGCCACCAAAAGCGAAAAAGACACCACAAGGGCAAGGGCAAATATTTTACGGGAGTTTCTTACCAATTCCCCTAAAAAAAATAAGTTTGCCCACGACGAGATATACGACGTAATGGATTTGTGCATTTCTTGCAAAGGCTGCAAGTCCGAGTGCCCTTCTAATGTAGACATGGCCATGATGAAGGCTGAGTTTTTGCAGCAATATTACGATAGTAAAGGAACGCCGTTACGGGCCAGGATAATAGGAAACTTCGCCAAAGCCAACAGCCTTTTGTCCAATTTTCCGGTAATGTCCAACTTTTTTATGTCTAACGCCATCACTGGCGGACTTCTTAAAAAGACGCTGGGTATGACTACCAAAAGGCCATTGCCCCTGCTTTCTGACACTACTCTGAGAACCTGGGCAAAAAGAAACCTGGAACAGTTTAATCCGATAACTCCTAAAGGAAAGGTATATCTGTTTTGCGATGAGTACACCAACTACAACGAGGCTGAAATAGGCATTAAGGCCGTTGCGTTGCTAACCCGTTTAGGCTACGAGGTTCAAATTCCGCACCACCTGGAAAGCGGCAGAACTTACATATCCAAAGGACTTATGAGGGAAGCGCAAAAAATTGCCCGCAAAAATGTACAGCTATTAAAAGGGCTAATTACAGATAAAACGCCATTATTGGGTATTGAACCCTCCGCCATTCTTAGCTTTAGAGACGAATACCCCACATTAGTGAGTAAAGATGAGCAGGAAGCGGCAAACAAGCTGGCAAAAAACTGCTTTCTAATCGACGAGTTTATTGCTAAAGAAGCCGAAGCCGGTCGCATAACAAAAGATGATTTTACTGACGAGGTTATAAAAATAAAATTACACGGACATTGTCACCAAAAAGCGCTTTCTTCCGTATTGTTTTCTAAAACAATGCTTTCCATCCCTGCAAATTACAGTGTGGAAGTTATACCTTCCGGTTGTTGCGGTATGGCCGGTTCATTTGGATATGAGAAAGAACATTACGATATTTCTATGAAGATCGGGGAGTTAGTGTTGTTTCCTGCCGTTCGCAAAGCAGATGAAGATACCCTTATTGCCGCGCCAGGAACGAGTTGCAGGCATCAGATAAAAGATGGAACAGGTAAAACTGCAAAACATACAATAGAACTATTATACAATGCATTAAAAAAATAATGAGTATGAACAGTAAAAAGATGCTATTATCCCTTTTGTTTATTGGAACACTATTAACAGTAAAAGCCCAGCATTTTACCCCCGAAGAAGCAAAGGCCATAAAGTACCTGGAAAGCATAAAAGAACCTTTTAAAACCACTAAAAATGATTCGCTATTTGTGATACAACACAGCGCAGAAAAGTTTGAGTACTTAAATTTTGTGGCGGGAGACCATGCAGCCGACATTGAAGAACAAATTTACTCGGCACGGCCTGGTGATGTTGTAGGGCCTTTCAGAGGAATAGACACGCTTCATTATATATTTAAAATCGTAAGTTATGAGGATACTACCCGGATGAGGGGGATTTCCATTATCATAAGGCCCGCAGACATGACAGGCTGGGACTCTACCAAGCTTAAAAAAATGACAGAAAAATACCGCGAAGCTATAAAGAAAGGCAAAGATTACAGAAAGATGGCCGATAAAGATAACCTTACCGTAAGGCTTAAAAACCTGGGCTGGTACTATGCCAACCAGACCAACAAAGAATTTTTTAAAGATATATTTAATGAGAAAAAAGACGATGTGGTAATTATTAAAACCCGAAATGGCCCGGTATTAGTACAAATAATAAACGAGAAGCAAAAAGTACATTATAAAACCCGGGTAATACCTATTTCCAGAAAAGGATAATTTCCATCAATTAATTTACCATAAGTGATTTCTTTATCAGTAGTAATAATAACAAACAACGAAGTTTTAAATATAGAACGTTGTTTAAAGTCGGTGTTGCCTGTTTCAAACGACATTATAGTAGTAGACTCCGGAAGTACCGACGCTACATTGGATATTTGCAGAAGGTATCCTGTTAAAGTGATTGAAAAAAAGTGGGAAGGGTATGCAGCCCAGAAAAATTTTGGAAATAGCCTGGCAGTAAATCCTTATATTTTATCCATCGATGCCGATGAAGAACTTTCGCCAGAGCTTCAGGAAGAAATAAAACTATTAAGTGAACCGCTTGCCGATATTTATGAAATGCCTTTCAGGATAAACTTTTGCGGTAAATGGCTTTCCTTTACACACTGGAACCCCAGAAAGCATGTGCGTATTTTCAGGAAAGAAATACCCTGGAACAAAGACGCTGTACATGAAGACTTAATAATACCCAAACTTGCAAAGAAAAGCGCCCTTGCCGGTGTAATAAATCACTACACGACTCACTCCCTTAAGCAATATATAAATAAGAACGATTACTATGCCACCCTTGCCGCAGAGAAAATGAAAGCGGCAGGTAAAAGGCCCAGCTTTGTTAAGCTTTACCTAAGCCCCTCCTGGCGATTTTTGCATAGTTTTATATTAAAACTGGGTTTTCTGGATGGCTACTATGGCTTTGTGATAGCTCGCGAAACAGCCCGCTGTGCCTTTCTTAAATATTACAGGCTTAAAAAGCGGTTAGCTAACCCAGCCATATAGTTTTCCCAAAATAAGGTTATTATTAATAACTAGGATAAGCCTTAACTTCTCAACGGTGGGTTTTCTAAGCTCTATTCTTTTTATCTTCTCAAGGTTAATAGTTCTTCCGTTTGTTCCTTTTTTGCAGGTAAAAAAAAGGCTCACATTTTCACTTTTAATAATACCCCTGCCAAATTCGCTCTTATGTCCATAGGGCCATGCATAAGCCACAGGCTGTTTTCCAAGATGTTTGTAAAGCTCCTCCTGGTTTTTGTGGATTTCGTTTACTATCCGCCCCTTAGCGCCCTCGCTACTTTCTGTAGTTGAGGCATCCGCATAATTTTTTATAAATTCCCCTAGTTCTTTTTTTAGTTTTGATGGCTTAAGTCCCTTTTTCTCTTCGTAGAGTTTCTTTACCGCATCTAAAAATTCCTCCTTCGGGATAAGCTTTCTTATAGTAGTTTCTCCCCTGGTTCTTAACATTGGGTATCCCACTTTAGGTTTTCCATTATATACGTGCAACGCCTCTCCGCTAAATTTTTCATTTTCTACAAAGCCCCTTAATTCCAGTGTGGCAAAGGCAAGTTTGTGCGTATGCGAATGAAGTTCAAAATCGCAGAGGCCGCTTTGCTGCATCTCCCGCATTTCCTCCCAGGTCATATATTGGTCGGATGTAATGTCCGCCCCTTTGTAATAGTTCTCTATGATTTCCTGATTAGCGGCGCCAGATTCTTTAATAATAGTAGTAGCGCGGTCGGCGCTTTCCTTTATAAAAGCGGAGTTGATGAAAAAAGTAGCTTTAAAATTATATTTTTTAAGCAGCGGAAATACATTCAGGTAGTTGTCGTAATAACCGTCGTCAAACGTAATAAGTATAGAATTTTTAGGCAGCTTTTTCTTCTCGTTCGTATATTGCTTTACATCAGCGGCGGTAAGCGTAGTCAGCTTTTGTTTTTTGATTAGTTCAAAATGCTTATCCAGTAAAGATAAGCTGGTATTAGATAAATCATTTACCTGATGATACAAAAGAACGGGAACACCATCCCCTTTAAAAAGAATCAGTATAAGAAACAGAAGAATTGCAACAACAATAAGCATAACTAAAAAATAAAGGCAAGATAGTAAAATTAAAGCAGACCAATATGGTAAAAGGAATATACAGGCATTATAAGGGAAATCTATATGAGGTAATAGGCTTGGCGCGCCATTCCGAAACATTAGAAGAAATGGTAGTTTACAAAGCCTTATACGAAAACGAGTTTGGCGCAGAATCCCTATGGGTAAGGCCCCTTAGCATGTTTACGGAACAGGTGCAAATTGACGATCAATCTGTTCCCAGGTTTACGCTTTTGGAATGCAACTAAAAGCAAACTATTTTATTAAACTTTACGTAGATTATATTGTATTATTTAAATATTTTAAGTAGATTTAATTTGACTCTATAACTCCAATAGAATGAGATATATATACCTTCTTATTTTGCTATCCGCCCCAATGGCTTTGTTCTCTCAAACCTTATCGGTAACGGTGGATGCTAAAAAAACGCTTGGCCCTATTTCGCCCTGGATATACGGAAGAAATAACAACGCCTCAGACGACCCATCCAACCCTGTTCCGGCCTCCAGTTGGCAGCTATATAACGATGCCGGCCTGCGTATGTACCGCGAAAACGGGGGTAACAACGCCACCAAATACAACTGGAAGGCTAAACTTTCCAGCCACCCCGACTGGTACAACAACGTATATGCCCACAACTGGGATTACAGCGCCAACTCTATAATTCAGAACACCTCTAATACACAGGCCATGTATGCCTTTCAGTTATTGGGTTGGGCCGGCTCTAATACCAATAATAATTTCCCGGACTATGCTTATGATCAGTCTCAGGGAGCAAATGCCGAAGATAACTGGGCCGGAGGCGGAGGCCCTAGCTTTGGGACTTATGTCGGAAACGGAGGCAATGGCAATCCCAACCTATACCTGGAAACCTGGCTGGCAGACTCTACGGCAGGTATTTTGGATTCCTGGTTTAAAACTCAGAAGATGGACTCTACAAGGCTGGTATACTGGAATATGGACAACGAGCCGGAAGTATGGCAATCCACTCACGACGACGTGGCTTCCTCTGCAATCACCGCCGAAGATTTTATGCAAAAATACTTTGCCGTGGCCAAAGCGGTGCGCGCCAAATTTCCCAATGTTAAACTACTGGGCCCTGTCTCTCCCAACGAATGGCAGTGGTACAACTGGAACAACGCCAAAGTGCCGGATCTTGTTAATAGTAGCATTACTTATCCTTGGATAGAATATTTTATAAAAAGAATAAGCGAGGAACAAACAGCCACGGGCATAAAACTATTAGACGCCCTGGACTTCCATTTTTATCCGGGCACGCAAGGCGACACCGCCCTTACTTTGCAGTTGCACCGTATGTGGTACGATACTACCTGGGCTACGCCAATCGCCAACGGCGTACATGTAGTTGGCCCCTATTCATGGAACAGCGGCGTCGACAAAGAGTACTTCTTTTTGCGTTGCAACCAGTGGCTTACCCAATACCTGGGCGCTAACAATGGGGTAGAAATTGGTTTGTCAGAATACGGCTCTATAGAGGGCAGCAATCCTAATGTAGTAGCCTGCTGGTACGCCTCTCACTTTGGAGTATTCGCAAATAACGGGGTAAATCATTTTACCTCCTGGGACTGGAACGTAGGGCAGTGGGAAACCATGCACCTGTTTAGTAACTACTACGGTACTACCGCCATACAGGCCACTCCAGCAGTTACAGACACCCTTGTTGGCACTTATGCTTCTCTTTCTGCAAGCGGAGACACCATGATGGTGGTAATAGTAAACAGCGACCAAAGCGCCAGCCCCCGCAGCGTTAACCTTTCTTTAAAGAACTTTACTATTACGGACACTGTTGTAAACGGCTACCAGTTGGCCAACCTGCCCACTACCGAAACCTTTGTTTCCAAAACCCAAAATGCGCTAAAAACTATTAAATACAGCGTAAGCGACAGTCAGTTACTGGTTACCGTGCCCAGGCTGTCTGTAACCCTGCTACAACTACCGGCAACGGCGCTGTCTGTTACAGGCATTGCACCTGCAAATTCAACGCCTTCAGTACTGGTATATCCTAACCCAAGCAAGGGCAAGGTAACCATACAACCGAAGTCGACGGGCGATTATGTAGTAACCGTACAAAACCTATTGGGCCAGGCAATACTTATAACCAGCCTGCAAGGCAAAGCCGAGATTGATATTACCACTTTCCCTACAGGAACGTATATTTTGCAGGTTATACAAGGCGGGCAGGTAAGTACTACTAAGATAATAAAAGAGTAAAGTAGCAAATTTCCCTTTAGCGAATACTTATGTATGCGAAGGAGATTAGGGGGATGAACCTCATTTCTGGCGCAAGGATTTCCTTGTGCTTTACTATTAGTTACCAAGGCTGGCACAATTTTGCAATGCGTGCCTTTTCATTAATAATAGTAAGTATAGTTTATAATGAGAGAACTTTTAATTTTTCAACAACTTGATCAATAGTAAAGTTTTCAGTCTTCGTTAGGTAAAATTCGTCTTCTAGTCTCTCTAAGTTAAAGTTTAAGAATTTGACATTATCAAGTTGGCTCTTATTTTCATTAATAAAATCATGAAGTGCTTGATATACTTTAATGAAATTACTTTCAGATACTACACCTATTCTGAATAATGCATGTAAAACAATTGCATCTGTTCTATTAAAATGGTCTTGAGTGGTACTTTCTTGATAATGAAATTTTAGTAATTTCATTAAATAGGGCAATGAATCAATACTTATTACTTTATCTAAGTTTTTGCCTATAAATCGTCCATTAGGAAGGTGCTTATTTTCTATAATCCAATTAATGTAAAAATCTAAAGCTGAAATATCATTAATTTCGATTAAATATTCTGCTACTATTAGTCTAGTTTCTATACTTTGTTCCAATAAAAATAGATTTTGTAAATATTCACTTATAAGAGATGGATTATATTCCCAAATTCTATCTATTATATGCCACTTGACATGCTTATTATCAATTTGTGGTAGGTTTTCAATTATTGAAGAAGTGGCATGTGTTTTATTAAAATATAAATCAAATATTTCAATCCTTTTTACCTCATTTCTTTTCTTATTAACTATTTCTTGAATAATAAAGGAATAATTTTCCGTTAAGTTATGACGAAGTATATATTCCACATGATTTTTTAATACGTCCTCACTCATAATATCAGATTCCAAATTCTTCTTAATTCTTTCTGTAATTTTAGATTCTTCAATCTCACTTTCAAGGTAATCAATACCTACCATTTTATTATTATCATCCCAATCGAAAGAAAGCATATCAAGTAATTTAATCTCAGAAAGGTTAAAATGAAATTTTCTATAAAAAAACCAAATGTATATTGCTTTAGCCTCTACTGAATATATACCGTCTTGATAGTAATAAGCGGTTTGAAAACTAAATTGTTCAACATTATCACTAAACCATTTAAAAATAAATTCTTTTTGAAAATTATTCACAACTAAATCTTGGCTACTTTCTAACTTCCCATGTATAATACCTATTAGCTCATCATTAAATTTTTTCTCGTTATTTAAAATATCGTCAATTTCTGTTTTTGTTATATTTTGTTCTCTCGCAGATTTCCACAAATATTCAAGTACAATATGAGGAAAAAGTGGCGATGGATTATGCCATTCTTCTAAATCATAGATTTCATCAAATGATAGTATTTCTTTATTCAAGTGACCTACTATTTCATGTACCTTCTTCCTAAATTCATCTGGTGTAAAAAGTAGATCAAACTCTGATTGATCCTTTAGTTTTCTAATTTTATAATGGTCAGGAATTGCTACAATATTATAATTTGTATTCTCTTTAATTAATCTTTCAAACTCAGAATATATCTCCGTATTATATTGTCTTATATCCCATATTATAGATTTTATGTCTTCGTCTGAAAAAATATTTGCATTGTATTTTTCAATTAGTAAATTTAACAACTCAAGATTACTTACTATAGCTAATAACATACCACTTCTTTCATCTGCAGGAATAGATAGTAACGCTTTATAAACTTTCTCACGTGTCACTGTCTCATCAAAGAAGTTTAATAAACACTTAATCATATCTTGGTTATAATTTTTGCCCGATTTTATTAGTAAATCATAAAAATTGTTAAAAATAGTAGAATCGTGATAAAAGGCTTCAATGCCATTAGTGACTAAACACTCTAATATTGAATCAGTTCTTGTATGTTCAAAATCGCTACTATTTATAGTGATAATAAATGATAAGACTTTTTTTAGAGCAATTGTTGATTTTACTTTTTTAAAACCCTCTTTAAGATTAGTATATTCATTCATTAATGAGTTGGCCCTATCTTCCTGTCTTCGTTTTTGGTATATTTTGTATCCATCAATAAATATTTCGATGTTATCGTCTAAAATATTACTTTGCAATAAAGTATAATATAAAGATGCGCGTATATATGAGTCTTCGCTTTGACCTACTTTTTTAATAATAACCTTTATAGTGTTCTCATTATTTAATTTAGAGTTTGTTAAAGCAGTTATTATTGAATGTTTAAAGTTATTATCAGAAGAATCATCATCAAGTAAGTTTAATAATACATCTTTTACATTATCTGAATTAATATTTTCTAAATTGAAATAACCTAACAAATGAATGGCATTAAGTTTTACAATTCTGGTATTAGGTGAAGTGATTTCCTCTAAAAGAAAATTAATTGTCTCTTGAGACTTCGAGAATTTTGCAAGATTAGCTTCAGTGTACTTGCTAAAGTTTATCCAGATATCTTTCTCTTTATAGTATTTAAATATCTTTTTAAATATTTCATTTCTTTTTTTAGGGCTTATCTTATCATCCTCAAATTTAAATGCAATGTTAAGATCTTTATTTAGGATAAAGCCAATAAGTTCGTCTAATAATAAACCTTGAGGAAACAAATCGATTAAAAATGATATTGTGTTTACCCATGTTGGTTTTATCCTTTCTGCCGGTGTGCTAAACGCAATAAAGCTTTTGATTGTGGTTATATTTTGTTTTGACAATGCTTTTGAAGCAAAATATTCATTAAAATTATTATGCTCAAACTGCCACTTTCCTTCTTCTTTTTTCGTGAACGCTGTGCAAGATTTTATAAGCTCGCGATCATTTTTCGCTTCTATTAATTCTTGAAATTCTTCCTCTGTTATATAATTCCTGCCTAATAGTTCCATTGCCAAGCCAACCCTTTCCAATAATTTGTTAATACTTACTTTGGATTCTCTTAAGTTAAAAGAATGGGTATAATGTTTATCATCAAACGAAAATCGAGCCTCGAAAAGATTTTCAAAAATATCAGATTTAGTAGATGGTAGTTCATTATTTCTTGAAAATATAACTACTAAATGAATTAGATAAAATGGGTTTTTAAGAAGATTAGTAATTCCTGCTCTATTTAAAGAACCCATAAATTCATTTTCTTTGTCGCCTAACTCTTTTTTAATGAATTCGCGAATATCTTCATCACTTAAATCTACTATTTCATATGTTACAAATCCTTGAAGAGTTCCATGGGAATCTTTTAATTCAACATTATAAAAATTTCTTCTGCAAGAGATAATTATTTTTATTTCAGGAAAATTTTGCGTAAAATTATTTATTTGTCTTTTTGCGTCATTTCTATTCTTGCCTTCAATCTCATCAAAGCCATCCAATATTACTATTAATTTATCTTTCCCAATGGCTTCCCAACCTGGGGGAAGGAATGAAGAAATATCCTGATTAATATAATTCCTTAATCTAATAAAGCATGGAAATAAATTATTATTTTCATTTAGTGTCCATGCTATATTTTCTAATTCTGTTGACTTTCCTGAACCTGCTTCTCCTAAAATACTGATTTTATTTTTGTCAGAGCAAACAACGGAAAGAAGTGGTAGTGGTATTTTACTATTTATACTAGATATTTCTTGCAGTGTATGATCAAGTCTTATTACTTTTCTTTCAATGTATTTTATTGGTTTCTGAAAAAGTTGACTTAATGGGGGCTCTAATTCTTTTGTGCCATATACTATTTCTAATACTTTTAATAATACAAATACCAAAAAAATTAACCCAAAGAGTGTTAAACTTAAAATATTTCCACCTAAAAGCAGATTTAGTACAATTTCTAAAAAAATTATTTTCCATTCAGCTACATTAATTTTTTGCAGGTAACTAGCAATAATATCTATTAATTTGTACCCATAAGTAGTTATCTCGGAAGCAAATCTTCCGAATGAAACTAATAGTAAAAAATTAAGAGAAGTCCTTATTCTATACTTAAATTTTAATTTTAAGTATTGTTCATATATTTCAAAAAATGCGATCTTTAAATCCTTTAGCATTACACTAATATCATAATTTTTAGACAAATATTATGAAATTAAATTGGTAAAAACATAGAGCGTTAGCGAGTCCACGTCATACTACCTATTTATGGTTATTAAATCACTTATGCACTCTTTTACAAGGCATTATGTCAAAAAAAGCGGTTTTCTGCACACTTAAATACACATAAAATCACTTATGCACTCTTATTTTTTTACCCATATTATAAAATATATTTTACACACATTAGTTATTAATTAAATAACGCCTATATTGCTCCCATTCACATAAACAATAAAGCAAAATGGGAAGATTAACTATTAAACTACGGGAGGAAGCAATAAACAGCGATAACGAGGCGCCTATTATTATCAACTACTCACATAAGCAGAAGTATCAAAAAAATGAGGTCAAAAAGTTCAACACTGGCTTAACGATTTGCCCAAAATACTTTAACGTAAAAAAGCAACTATTTACTATTCCAAATGACCTGCCAGAACTCAAAAGAAAGAAGCTACTACTAATCAAAAAAACCATAGAAGATAAACTAAGTTTTATTGATTCTATTATTTTCGATATTAATGTTGCGGGGGATGAACCAACGGTAAATAAGGTGGTTGATCTATATCAGGTAAAATTTAAAAAAAGTACCTCAGCTTATCAGTCAGATTTCTTTTCCTTCTTTGAAAAATTTATCGAGTTATCAGTTAAAGGAAAAAGGACTAAGAAAAAA
>Ga0302300_1001042_pt1 | contig 16598 bp, 16 predicted proteins | sample III_Palsa_E1_1_FD_198756 | JGI IMG/M metagenome (GOLD analysis project Ga0302300, IMG submission 198756) | Peat permafrost microbial communities from Stordalen Mire near Abisko, Sweden - III_Palsa_E1_1 | ecosystem: Environmental > Terrestrial > Soil > Palsa > Peat permafrost | place: Sweden... | reverse complement strand
CCAAATATTGTTGAGTTTAATAAATAGTAACCAAATTTTTGTTTGTAATGGTTTATACATGTATGATTACATAAAATACGTGTATTCAACTATCCACTAGTATTATGTATATGCACGAGGATGAGTGAAATACACAGTGCATACAACTATATTAATACGGTTGTGTAAAACATACATATATGTACCAGCATATAAATTATATAAACATTTAATCTTAATTCGATTAAGATTGTAATAGTAAATATTGTTGAGTGAATGTATATACTGTTGTAATCTTATTAGTGTAAATACATACATAATTTGTAACAACTACATGATATCGGTGTTCCTAATCAACCACCAATATTATGTAACTATTCTGGTACCAATACATGAACAGTTACAGATGTAGTACATGTTACAACAAGGGTATAGTCGTTAGTAGATTACATGTTTTATTATCTACTACATCATGATAGTACGTTAACATCTTGAGAGATAAAATAATAGTAACAACAAACATAACATCGTAGTAACACATATGTTATTACAATTATCATCCACCCTTACTGTATATTCCAAATATTTTATATTTATGTATACTGTTACATGTTAAGGAAGGAAGGAGAGAAGAGATGAGTGAGAGAAAGAGAGACGAAACAAAGACATTTAAATACTTTGTACTTATAATACATCATACAATTCTGTTATATGTAAACATTGTAAGTACTATAAATTTAATATGTAGATTGTAATTACAATATATGTTATAATTATTGTCATAGTGTTAACCAGTTTGTAAATAAGTGTACCGGCATTGCCACATAATGTTGGTGGATAGTTAAATACACGTATTTTATGTAATTTTATTAACACTTACAATAATATTTACGATTGTAACCACTATTGTGAATTGTTGGTATTATAATAAAATATTAGTAAGATTATTTAACATGTATATAATTGTATATGTATACAGTACATTTAACCTCTAACATGGTCATTCCTTGTTTGAATATACTAACACATATCTAATATCATGAGATGAATGTAGATTACATCAAACAATCAAATTATAGATATCACACAATGATGTTAACATACATATGTATTCATAAGTAATTATCACAATTGTACTAGTATAGATACATAATACTAGTGGATAGTTGGATACACATATTTCATGTAATACATGTTTAATACTCGTAACTAAAATTAATCGTAACTAAAATTAATCGTAACTAGTAAAGATACCATAAATATGTATAATATAACATTACATATTATTAGTTAGTATTATATTATGTTATTCTAAAATTTTTGGTTGTTGGAATATAATATATAATGTTTTGATATGATACATATCAACACAAAAAATGGTTAGTGTGTTAACAATACCACATTTTTGTATGAGACATAATTACACAACCAGATATGTACAACCATGTCTGTTGTTAAAGTACATTTAGGTGTATATTTTTATTTAAACCAAGATATATTTGATATTACAATAATACCAATACATACGAAGAGTGGGGAGGATTAAAATAGTTTACGATATAAATTATTAGTTGGGAACATTAAGCAATATCTTGTTTTCATTAAACACCAAAACAATATATGTCATTAACACCAACAACATATACACATTGTATCATATAATTAACTGTATAAATGTTAACAAGTATTAAAGATAAGTACATTATGTATGTGTGTTATGTTAACATGTCATTGGTAATGTTACTTGTTAGTAGTTTTACTGTTAAATTTGTAATTGCTATCTTGGATAGTAATATGTTTGTTTATTATAACATGTATGTTACAGTCACAACATTAATTTATTGAGTTAGAAGTTATTAAGTGTGGATTACAACTAGTAAGTTGTATGTGTGAGTGGTGTGGTGTGGTGTGGTGTGGTGTGGTGTGGTGTGGTGTGGTGTGGTGTGGTGTGGTGTGGTGTGGTGTGGTGTGGTGTGGTGTGGTGTGGTGTGGTGGTGTGTGTGGGTTATGAACTGGCCTTATCACGAGACTTGACATGGGGGTTAGCCTTCTTGTCATCAGGTGAGTCGGTTACCAGTAGTGGTTGAATTTCACTCATGATGATAATGTCAGCCAACATACCGGCTAAGCCCAAGATAAACTTGTTGGGTGATGACTTGTTGTAACACTTACACACAGTTATCACCCCATTGACAATGTCAGATCGCAGTTGACTCACAACCTTAGTGTAACCGTTGGTATCGAAACCAGTTGATGACTTATTCTTCTTACTGTTCTTACCCTTGTCCAGTTGAGATGCCATCACCTTATCCCGACCAATGCTGGCCTTAAGTGTTACCAACCTATCCTTGATGCCAAATAGGTACAAGAGAACTTCCATATGAGGTTCGAAGGCTGACATCTCCTCATCGGTAACAGAGAATTCATCAGTCACCACCTTCAACATGAAACTGGATACGGGGATCACCCTCTGTCGTGAACAATCTTCAAAGCATCCTTGAATCTGTCGATCTTCAACCAACACTTGATACAGATCGTCAACATCATAAATCTTGTTAAACGTTAACCGCCTAATATGAGAATTGCAGTCTTCACAATGTTCCATCTCCTTAACATTACCTCCATGTTCATGATCATAACAATAGTGAACAAAGCTTTCACCAACGGTAATCTCATCCATCATGTTTGCCATTTATTATGTTTAATATGAACAGTTCAAATAGTTAATTAACTTGTTTTACAACACACTTTTCTATTAACAACCCACAATTATCAATTTCACAGTCATGTGGAGAGACACATGAACATAAGATTAAAGAGACAAACAACTAGCAGTAAGAGCTATAACAAACAAATATATATATATATATATTATGTATTTGGTACACATTTAAATATCAATAACAACAGTAGTGTAACTTGTCCATTACCAAGTTATTACTTAAACATATGTGTTATACACACTTTTTTTCACTATGTAATTATATCAAAACATACAATATAACCATTATCTTTACTATTTTGTGATAGTAAATTATACTATCATGACATTATGTCTTGTTAATATGGAATGAAGTTATACAATTTTATATGAACATCAGTAATATTATTATCTCAACACACACAAATTTAATATCTACATTACAACTTGTATAATACAAGTATTAAAGGTAAACAATGTTAAATACATAACAAATATTAAATGTACGACAAGTTGTTATAATCTTGGTGTAATAATATTTATACTATTAATTTACAACATAGTGTTGTAAACGATATATGTTTTGACAAGGTTCAAAACATTAAGAGAGATGAACATTATTTATTAGATAACATGTATGTTATACTGGTAATTAGACTTATTGCATGTTTGAAATTTACAACATGGTGTTGTAAAATGTGGATAGGTGAATAAGTAGATTAGTAGTGATGATATGTATGTGTGTGTTAAAATGCACCCTTAAAAATCTTTAGGTCTAATGGGTTGGAGTTTTTCATGATGTTGAGCCTAAGTCTCTCCTGTTTAGCTTCAGGACCGAACACCACATATTCATTGGCAGTTGTATGATCATTGACATGGTTGGATTTGTACCAAATGTTAGTGTTGTACTGCTTAACCAACTTGGTGGTCGCAAATCCAGTAGACCCTAAACCTGGATTCAGAGGATAACGAACGGTAATCACCGTCTCATCTGCACTCACCTCAATGACAGTAACATCTCGTTGTTCCAAACCTCTTTGGGTTTGAAGCACCATAAGTCCTAACTCGTTGGTCTTTGGAATAGTAGGTGTGGTTGACATACTTTTTGTATAGGAATTCACAACCCCACTCTCTCATGTAATTGTCATTTTTATACATAACAGTTGATCCTTACTAACTTACATTCGATAATATTATTAATGATTACAAGTGCGGTTACCAACTTGTTTAATAATTATATTTAGTAATCATTATAATCAACAATAAAAATATACATTAAACAGATGATTAGTTATTAAATACTCTTCTAAATTAGTTTAGGTGTTAAAATTTCCTCTCACTAGTTAAAGGTACCTAGTCATGTGAATACAACATTGTGTTGTAATCTAATTTTTTATCATGTTATTTTTATCATGTTATTTTTATCATGTTATTTTTATCATGTTATTTTTATCATGTTATTTTTAACATTAATGTTTGTGACAACATTTTTCATGTTAAATGTCATACGAATGTATTTATGTTAAATTGGATATACGCCAATAGTGACCACGAAGTTCATCCTCAGAGTCGAATATGCGATGCCACATGTCATTATAGTATTGACTACTATTATTAGTATCAACATTAGCAGATGACACAATATCTACGATCTGTTGAATTTTGTCCACATATCGTTGCCTGTTGATAACATACTCATCAACATCAGTGATACAACGAGACACTATCAAACGGTCAATGTCAACCATACGATCTTGACATTTTGTAATGATAGTGTTAATGTCAGTCTTGAGATTGTTAATGTTGTTTTCGACTACAAGTTTAAGTTTGTCTTTCATTGCTATATTTTGTTGTTCTAATACACCATTAGCTGTAGTCCAATAGTTGGTATACTCAACATCAGACACAAACATGTTCTCAATTACTATTTTGGTATCAGAATTCCCATTACACCACATCCAAAATACGGATTGGGTTGTTTTATTTATGTCGGTCTCTAATCTCGTAATATCCTTCAATATGTTAATATCATCTATGTTCATGCACTTATCATTTGTGTTAACATTATTATGTTCACAACCAATATTGTCACTGATACAACTACAATCAAATATTAACTTTAGTGTGTCGTAATCATCCTGTTCATACAATAAGTTAATGTACTTGGCTGTATCATCACTGTTATCATCACCATTGGCATTATGGTTCTTATCAGGGTGATACTGTAACATTAATTTTTTGTATATTAATCTTAGCTCTTCGTTTGTGTGAACTTTAGTTCCACTACTGTTACAACTACACTTAGTGTTGTTATTATCACCAACATTATCACCAACATTATCAAGTGGTGATGAACATGAGTTAGAACAAGATTTACATTTATCGTCTTGGTTGTATACTTTACTGTCATGTAATAATTTCGTTTTACCTTTATCTGTCAACATATTTTGAAATTTAGTTAACATCTTCTGTTTGGTGGCTGTAATGTAAACATCTTGTGCTTTTAGATATGCATGCTTAAGTCTTAAGTCTTCCATTTGTTTCAGAGAAACAAATAATTTGTTTATATACACAATTACTTAGTAATTGTAATTTTCATTAATTGTTGTTACTAATAGGAAGAGAGGAAGAAAGGGTAGGAATGGGGTGAGCGAGAATACATATAGTTACTTTTACAATCAAGTAGAAGAGATACAAATTATAATCATTGTTAGAATACTCAGATTAAACAAAAGTACTTAGGATGTATGTGTATAAATGTATATTGATTAAACACAGAGTAGATAGGGTATATTTATTATTGCAGATATGTTACTACAATCCTTATTTCAGTATATAACAATTATATACTTGTATTTTTAATGACTAACCAGCACAGACACATTTTTAGTAAAAATTAAACGAAACACATCTAGCTTGAAAAATGGGATGGTGTATTACCTTTGGTGTTAACGAGTATGGGACAATTCTATACTGAATTAATTTGCATACTCGTAACAATGAGTATATTTATTATCTTTTATTTTACTGGCAAACATGTTTTGTTTAATTTTTACCAAAAATATGTCTATCCTGGTTAGTCATTAAAAATAAAGTATAAAGGGATCAGTCATTGGTATGGGTGTATAATCTTATTTTAATATAGAATGGTTCTATACTTGTAGTTACCAAGTATACATCAAGATAATCTTTTAGTTTACCAGTAAAAGAATCCAACATGTTCTTTACCAAAAATATGTTGGAGTGACTAGACATTACAAAGATACCATAACACATATACTTGTTGTGCAAGTATATAACTATTGTTTACCAAAATAAAATATTAACTCCTGTATAACAAGTATATGTGTCATGGTATCTTTGTAATGTCTAGTCACTCCAACATATTTTTGGTAAAGAACATGCCGGACCTCTTACTAGTTACTAAAAATTGTATCCTAGTCATACACACTTTTAACATCTGTGATATCAATGAGTATTAACTTCCACTAGATAAATTAGAACAAAGATACCTCGTAAAGATTAAAACTACGAGTTTAGAGATAACCTATCTCAGAAAGGTTAAAGATATGAGGTTAGATAAAAAATACCTTAGAGGGATTAAGATTACAAGATTAGATATAATCTACCTCAGAGACATTAAAATTTAAACGTTAAAGTACGTATAATGGAGTATGCTTGTTTTTGCTTAGGTATAATTTAAATCTGGTTTAAGTTTAAAGGTTTAGTTGTGTATAGTTAAGATGTTAATATCCACATGTACTTACTTTAACTTTGTAATCTTAATCTTGGAATTTTTTTTGGTCCCCAAGAATTTTAAACTGTATACGACTAACAACACTCTGACAGTAAACAACTAAACCTTTAAACTTAAACCAGATTTAAATTATACCTAAGCAAAAACAAGTATACTCCATTATACGTACTTTAACGTTTAAATTTTAATGTCTCTGATGTAGATTATATTTAGCTTTGTAATTTTAGCTCTCTAAAGTATCTTTTTTTAATCTCGTATCTTTAACCCCTCTGAGATAGGTTATCCCATCCTTTAAATCCTAACCTTGTGGTTCTAATATCTTTAGAGAAGTTAAAATTACACTGTCAAGAATAACATCTTTGAGAGAGATTAAAGAAGCAATGTTAAAATCAAGATACCTTAAAAAGATTAAAAATTACAAGATTAGTAATTAACCTTATAACATAAAAATTAAAACATATTAAGTATGTTCAAACAAGAAAATAACTGTCAATTGATAACCAGATTTATATGAGTTTATACCCATTTACACATCCTTAATGAAATTTTGTTGGTAATAACAAATTTGCATATTTAGATAATAACATAAATTTTGTATTCAAAGTAATTGAATAATAACCTAAATCTAATTTAAGTTTAAGGGATTTTTAACCATATACATACTTGTGTATATATATACCTAAAATACTATTATTCAACACATCAAGAACTAACAGATTATCTTATTGTTTGATAGTAACACAACATTATCCCACACAGATTAAAATTCTGGAAATTAAACATATAAACTTCTTTTAAAACAAGAAGGAAGAAGAAGGAAGAAATAGCATGAGTACACTCAACAACAAAAATAAAATGTATGCAAATCCATGAATTAATAACTACAATTTGTAATTGTAGTAAATTTTGTTACAAATACTGTTTGTAACAAGTAATTGTTTATTACCTTAATATTTTAACATGTTAATGGTTTAATATTTATACCACAACTTTAGTACGTTAATTAACCTACTACGGTTGAATTCCATATCGGTATAGTAAATACCATATAACCTACAAGTATGTTTTAGTTTGGTATCAGTGAACATTTCCAATCTTATACCAGCAATAATCCTGTCAACACTGTTGTTTTGTTGCAGTGCAGGTTTGTAACTTTCATACACCCTCATAAACACATGATATGTCGACTGTGGTTCAAAATTAATAAATCGTTCATATATAGACTGTAAAGTCTCATTGTCATCATCAACCTTATTACAGTCATAATACTGCATTAGCAACTTATCTGTTGTTGTATCATCAAGGTAAACATGTATTTTAAAGTTATCGCCCAATGGAAATTGCAGTAAATACAGTTGTGGGTGAAATAACTTAACATCCATTGCAATGGACTTTAGAATATCCAGACATGTAAATAATATGTGTAATTTTCGTAGTTTCCCGGCACAAAAGTGTGAACTTAAGGTCATAAAGTCTTGACAGTACTTATCATATTGGTTTAACACAGCTATCTTATTACTTTCACTACATACAGGTAGATTGTACTCCGCTTTAAATCCACACCAATTAGTAGGGTTGTGAATTGGCCATGGTGCGATACTACATATCTCACTAACATTTTGAGGGTTTAAATCATGAACATTAATCTTAAACTTTGTTTGTACTTGTTGTCTGATAACAGGAATGTTAACTTTATACCAAATATATTGTAATTGCAGTAATTCATCATCGCTGGGTAAACCCATCGCCTGACAACGAATGTCATACAAATCGTCTATTGACAGATAACATAATAGTTGTTTGTACAACTTTAATAACATAATCTCATGACCCAAATAATTACACACCTTAATACTATCTATGCACAACTCAATAGTATTAATATTACTGGTAAAACCATAGACAATATTGTGTAACTTAGCATACGTAATAAACTCAGGTAATACAATATCGTCATCGGTATCTACCAATCCTCTAAATGCCTGTAACTCACCAAACTCGCTTTCAGACACAAGAAATATCCCTCCGTCACACGTAATTAATGTCTTTGTATTATGTGTACCAGATTCGTAATTGCCCACTTGTGTGTTATTTTGACTACCCATATCTTTTTACACGAAGTGTTGCACTATTACAATATCGCTATTTTGTCAGTTGTTACTATTGTCGAACACTAATACCATTTTATATAATTAGTAATCTTACTATGTCGACTTCATGGTTGTAATTACATTTTGTTGTAGTTGTTAACCGGTCAAATGTGTTTAAAGTATACTCCCATTAACAAAAAACATGTATTGGATACATAATTGGTTTCACCAACTAAGGTATGTTTAAAACAAACATTTGTCAATCAACTAAAGTGTATGTAACATATGTTTACTTTGTATAATTTTATGTTTATTGTTTTTGTGATGTATGTGTTATAGATATATGTATGTTAAACAAGTAAATTTATTACTGACATAACAGTGGTATAGATGTTAATTTATAAAAACTTGAACTACAAACATTTTTGTTTGTTAATAAAAAATGTCCTTTGGTGGTAGTAAAAGTCGTGGTAGTAGTCGCAATTACGATCCATTGAGGGCCAAAATTAGTACACTAGAAAACAACAATAAACATTTACTAGATGACATTGATCTGTTAAACAAGAAGTACGATCTGGTTGATAGGAGAAATAAGACACTCCAGGTGGCAACCGAACATTTGGATAGTGTCAATGAAGATTTATACAACAAGAACTATGAGCTGCGGCGTAAAATTCGGGAGTTGGAAACTAGGATAACTGTGCTAGAAAAACAGTTATCCGACATAAAGAGTACCCGGTCATACCAAGATGTTGTCAAGGAGATCAAAACCATAAAGATGTTCGAGTCATCAACCATTCATGGCGAACACCTATTCCAGTGACCAATATTCGTACAATGAGTAGAAGTAATAGTAGTAGTTCGAATCGTAGTTCAACTAGTCGTAATAGTTTAAAACATGATGGAACAGGACATGACTACTAACTTATACTTTTCATAAGTTCTTACTCTACTATCATACTTCCAACTCCCCATCTTTTCACCCCCCCCCCATCTTTTCACCCTAATATTTTTACCCCCCCCCCTATTCCTCAACAACCTCTTATGTTTATTATCAACAACATAACTATAGTCACAGTCACAAACTATACAAAAGTAATAATACCTATCGAATAGGTATTTAAAGTTAACTATGTGAGACCAATATAAACCACTTTTAACATTTATTATGTATGTTAATGATAAAGATAGTAATTATTTTAATACGATGTTAATATGTAATTATGATTATATACAAATCTTATTGAACCAGTTATTGTGTGAAGATAGGAAATCTATATTATGTTTAATACTCACATAATATTATGTGTATAAACAATAATTATTTTAACACCGTTAACTTTTAAATGTCTACCAAGTAGATATTATTATTTAAATATAATAGGATAATGAAGAGAGCAATGGGAAAAAGTAAAGTATTCCGATAGAGATTATGTAATGGGACCTTTGGTACTTAACATTTTTAAAGTTGTTAATAACAATACATATATTTTGTATATGTTACATTTATTATTATATTACATGATAGATTAAAAATATAATATATCAACCAAATATTATTGTTTGGACATGTATTTAAGTATATAAACACATACATGTTTATAACAAATTTAATCTGGTAATCTAACATGTGTTAATATGTCAATATGGGACATGAGAAGAAGGAGGAGTTTGCATATCCAATATGCAAAATAAAAGTAGTCAACTATATGTGTGTGTGTGAAGAAGTTTTAACAGGTATGCTACCATGAAACTAAAGTTGCTATCACAATTGTAACATTGGTCATATATATATGTAAATTACATAAACTTTTTTGTCGTCAATAATATTTGTAACAAATATTATTGTGTGTATCATACAATAAATTATTATTGTTGTTACATGATATAGTATGAAATATATGTTTATAGTGTTTACACTATACATTGTATGTCTACTATGATTAAAATAACAATTGTGTGAGTTGTTTACATTATAATATTAATAATGTTACTTGTTCTACTCCCAGTAGAATATAATTACAATTAATATTTAATTTAATTTAATTTATACCTAATGCATACAAACCAAAGCAATCTCTCTTAGTTTTGTATTTGGTGTCAAGACTGACTAACCAATCATGGTATGGGTTGTCAGATAAACCAGATATGTGATTACTGTTATCGGTATCTTTAGTTTTGGTTTTGGTAATAAAATGTGCATCGGGGTTGATTGAAGTTGACCATAGTAGATGACATAGTGTGTTATTACGATCAGGTTGATCATGAACATGAGAGTTGTGGAACAGGTCAATAGTACGCAAATACATAGTTTGTAGATCCACAAACGGTCCATAAATGTTATTGTTTAACATTGCACTGGTAACATGGATACAAATTGGTCTTAAAAACACCATTAGCGATAGTGACTTGGTGTGGCAATCATCAGTGATGATCACTATTGGTTTAGATGTGCTGATTACTGTATTCTTTGTTATATTCCAGTCATCAACACATTGTTTATTACTATGAAATTCACTACTTTTAATTATGTCAACATGAGGTTTAATATTGTCATGTGCGCTAATGGGTAGAGGAACACCATAACCTGTAATTGCATATTGCCATCCACCTCTAACTACACGACTGGTATGAAATCTCCTGTTCAAAACAGTACTTAACATTTTTGTTTGTAACATTACTATTATACATGTCACTTTCAATCAATAACATACAAATACACTGTGTTGTTCAAATATTCAACTACTTTGACTTACCTGGTAAGTCAATACATTTATTATCATTCGATATACAATAACATTGTTATTATGTACCATGCAACAACATATTTATTATAGTTAATACAACTATATGTTTGTTATTTCTATCACAACAAGGTACAAGTTGTTATTAGTGTTGTAACAATGGTTGTTGTGACAATGGTGGTACACCTACAACGTATAGACCAAAGTGGTCTTTGATGGTTTTGTGTTTGGTGTTAGTCCTTGATAACCAGTAGTGGTATGGATATTGCTGCATTACAATTTGACCTTTTGTTGTATATACTATTTATTATGTTGGTCTTAGTTTGTGTTAATGTATTGCTATTATTATTGGCATTAACTGATGCCAATTGCAACATGCAACAAGTTATCATTATATTGATATTTAAGACTGGATTTAAAATCCTCAGACTTAATAGATGTAAGTTTAAGCATAGATTTGTTGTTTTAATATGGGCCAAAAATATTGTTGTGTAGTGCAGTACATGTGGACCAAATCTCAACTCGACTGGTAAACAAGATTAAGCAATAGAAACCAGTAGACATATCATCTACATAAATTGTGGGATCTGCAATACCTATGAGTGTATTTTTATTTACACTCTTACTTATATTAGATATATATACTTCGTTATGCAAATTACTACGATTTAAAGTGCAACCAAATTTAACATCTGGATAGAAAGAGCCGGGTAATGGAATCCCATAACCTACAATTGCATATTGACGTCCACCTGTTAAAACCTGACCCGTACTAATTTCTCTTCTCAAGCTGGAACTCAACATACCTTAATATTTTCATAACACAAAAATGTATACATCTAATGTAACTTTCATTTTAAACATTTACAATAATAACATTTACAATAATAACATTTACAATAATAACATTTACAATAATAACATTTACAATAATAACATTTACAATAATAACATTTACAATAATAACATTTACAATAATAACATGTCTTTATTGTATCTTGTCTTATGTGAGAAGGTTAATAATTATGTTTACGTACACATACACATACAAAATTTAACATTTTGTTTACTATAAACAAAATTATAAGCATGACTACATATTGTAAGTGTACGTGGGTACAAATAATACCGAATTGGTGGTGGTAATTAATTAGATACATACATAAGCATAGGAAAACACATGTTACTTCACCAAAGTAATACGAGCAATGGTTTTATAAATATATAAGTGGTTATTAAGAGGATGAATTTTGTTACATGTTAAATCAAGGTTGTCATAGGCATTTGTAATGATGGTTACGATAGTTTGTTTGTCCTTAGCATCGAAAATGGCTTCAATGTCAGCAAAATTATATTGCCGACTTTTATATTGTTGATTGGTCACTTCATAAGATTCCATCACTCTTTCCTTGGTTAGACGTTTGTTTAATATCCATTTAGCCAATTTTGATGGTGTCCAGCAGTTCGTTGACCAATAGTCAACAGCATGCATACCATTTGTGTGACCAATAACCTCTGATCGATATTTAAGTCCTGATTCCTTCAACCTCCTGTAAAGTCGATGCCGATTTTTAGGTGAATTACACTCAACCACACCGTCACTCAGCAGTACAGTGATCATTCGATCAACTGACATAGATTGTCTAGCCAAAACAGCCTTAGCCAACTTCCTTTCATTCATATTGTTATGTAAAACCTCTTTATTGGAGATGTCCAATTTATAAATTGTCAATTTTATACTGTATATACTCCTCCCCCCCCCCTTTCTGTTCATGTTGTTAATTCTACTAACATGGTGATGATTACCTTCCAACGGTAAAAGTATAGGTTATATCCCTTGTTATTTTATCTATGATGGATAAATAAAGTAATAAGATATTCTATAGGATAATAAGATAATAGGATATTACAACACATTGTGAAGGGGTAGAGAGGGAGGGGAGAAGATAACAATCTATCTATTATTACGATGATTAACATGTTTAACATTGTAATAACTTATGTATAATGTAATGACACATCTATTATGGTTAATACAACTGTATGTTTGTTATTTCCATCACAACAACAAGTATATTTATTATCTTCAACACGACAATGTAATTGTTGTTACTAATTTACTATTTTAGTATTTGGTAATTTAAATTTAAATTTAAATTTAAATTATATAAGATGAATAACCTTCTTACATACTCCAATTACAAAGATTTGCATACACTAGTTACGATAACAACTATCATATCTAGTGTATGCAAATCTTTGTAATTGGAGTATATAACACTATAACTATTTATTCTATCTAGGATAGAATGTATTTGTTTACTAATTTTATTAACTGGTGTTCATTTACTTACTGGATGTTATATTCCCACTATATATAAACCAAAACAATCTCTTTTGGTTTTATATTTAGTGTTGAGTTGTGCCAACCAGTCACCATACGGATCATCGGATAATTCAAATGTAGTTTGCTTTCTTGTTTTCGTCTGCATCAGTGTGTGATAATCAGGGTTGATTGATGCCAACCATAACAAACGACACAAACTATCATCACGACTATATGGTAATTTGGAACCATAATATACATTACTGTGATTCCAAATTATACCATTAGAGTTTATGTCCTTTAAATACACATCTTTTGGGTTCACATATGGTCCATAGATATTATTGTTCAACATGGTATCAGTGTTGTGAATCTCAACTGGGTTTAAAAATAACACTAATGATGATGTCCTGCTATAATAGTTATCGTTAACATAGGCTATTGGTTTGGTCATCCCAACTATTCTGTTTTTGTGTTTGGTCCATTGTTTTGGTGTTAGTTCATCATCGAAATCGCTACTCCTAAGTGTGTCAACGTGAGATTTAATATCATAATATGCAAAATCTGGCAATGGAACTCCATAACCTGTAATTGCGTATTGATTCCAACTTCTCAAAATACAACCTCTCAAAATACAACTTCTCAAAATACAACTTCTCAAAATACAACTTCTCAAAATACAACTTCTCAAAATACAACTTCTCAAAATACAACTTCTCAAAATACAACTTCTCAAAATACAACTTCTCAAAATACAACTTGTATGGAGTCCACTAGTCCTCAAAATAGTATTTATAACAAAACTCATTTTAACCATAAACAGTAATAACATTATAATTATATCTATGTAGTTGATTTTTTCATGATGTAACACTCATGGACATGAGGTAATCGAAATAGTTCATAGATTGTTGGTGATTTTGTGCATCAACAAACACCATAAATATAATAGTAAATAAGATTGTTATGTTAATATAATTTACAAGTTGTTAGATACCAAATATATAACTCCATTATTATGTAGTAGTGATTAATCACAACCATCATTAAATGATTTATATCTTATAATAAAATGTGTAGATTAACAAAAGTAGATGTCAATCAGAAGTAAACTAAGTACAATTTTAAACAAAATTCTTTTTGGTTTCAATACCTCCAAAGCCATGACAACCCAGGAGTATTTAATGTTATACAAACAGGTTGTTGAAAAGAGAAAAGACAATACAAATATAATTATACTCGAAGATAGTATAACACAAAATATACAATCATTACAATCACATTGTAATGATGTTATGAATGATAAAAGTAATGATGGTTATAATGATCACAAACTTGGCATGACTTTAACTAGATTGTTTTTTGGTTCTAATCCTCCAAAAAATATATCCATGGAAGAGCATTTAACCCCATATATCCTAAGGTTGATGCTGTGGAGAACGAACTTTATAAGGAACAAGATGTGAAGTTGTCTAACGATACTGTATTGCATGGTATGGCTGACTATATATTTAACATATCAATGGCTAATACTTACTATTCACAGGGAAACCAAGCTATGGGTAATTATTATATAAATAATTCTATTTGGGAGGGGGTAATTAATAGCGTGTTATTGTCCAGGTACTAACTAAATTTGATTTATTGTAAATCAAACAGACGAAATATGTCTAATATTGATAGTATTTTACTTCCAGAGATGGTACAAGATTCACATGTGCATGCTAAAGAACATGGTTTTAGTATATTTTCAGAACGAGCATTAATTAATGGTCACTATGAGGATGAAAGAAAACAGGTGATGAAGTCCAACATGAGATGGTTATTTGCACCTGGAACAAACAGTTATCTACCTCAACTGTCTCGTTACTGCAACCATGTTTATCACTGTGATAAACACACTGATAACACACAAATGTTATTATCATCATCAAGGTCAACACAATCACAGACACAATCACAACTAAAACCAATTACTAATACTAATTGTTACAATCTCATTGGTGATAAATACTCATGTGTTAAGTTTGCAGAGATTGACGATGTCAGTCAACACTGGCTAACTTATTACATCTTCTATTTGTTTTGTTACATCAAGGATAAGTTTGGGAATGTAACTAGTAATGGTTACAGCTACAAAATTAACATTAACAAATACAACCTGGGTCAAACAGATGATATGAAGACTATTAATAATGCATATGTTAACATGGTACCACAACTATCACAATCACTACAGTCATTGGAATCACATGAAGATGTTATTATTGGTTATGGTGTTAGTCGTGGTTCAGCAGCATTGGTAAATTGGATGGCTCATAATCGTAACAATAAAATTAAAGCTTTAATCTTGGAAGGTTGTCCATCCAGTGTGGATGACTTGGTTAAGTACTCAACAGGTTACAAACATTATTACTATCGAATGATTAGGTTTTTGTTACCGATGTTTACTAGTTACAGAGCAGATGGTGATCAAGCTATTAACAATGTTACCAAGTTACCAAAGGACATTCCTATCTTGTTTATTACCTCGCTCAATGACAAAACTGTTCCAGCCTCATGTGTTGCAAATTTATACAACAAGATGAAACAACATGGTTACACAAACATTCATTACTGTGTTCTGGAATCATGTGATCATGATGACTACTTATCTAATAATACTAATGATCGTACAACATACATTAAGGCTGTCCTATCTGTTTATGAAGCAGTTAACACAGGTAAGTGGACTAAACCTACATGTCATGTCTACTAATAATATTAAAACATAAACATACCCACATTAACAAAAACAAGTTTACTTTACTATAAAGTAAATAACAAGATACTATTCATAAACATTTAAGTTGTTATGAGTAACCTTGACAACAAATAATGTACTATCTTAATAATACCATATGTTAACTATTCTAGTTATAATAAGTATGGTGGTAAAGAACCATTTGTGGTCATAAGTTATTTATTATAATACTTAATATACTTAATATACTTAATATAC
>Ga0302300_1001037_pt1 | contig 16636 bp, 14 predicted proteins | sample III_Palsa_E1_1_FD_198756 | JGI IMG/M metagenome (GOLD analysis project Ga0302300, IMG submission 198756) | Peat permafrost microbial communities from Stordalen Mire near Abisko, Sweden - III_Palsa_E1_1 | ecosystem: Environmental > Terrestrial > Soil > Palsa > Peat permafrost | place: Sweden... | reverse complement strand
ATCGTTAGATTGTTAAATCGTTAGATTGTTAAATCGTTAGATTGTTAAATCGTTAGATTGTTAAATCGTTAGATTGTTAAATCGTTAGATTGTTAAATCGTTAGATTGTTAAATCGTTAGATTGTTAAATCGTTAGATTGTTAGATTAACAGACCGGTGAAAATTGTGATGATATAAAAATAAATGTACGGTGTGGTGTTGGTGTACACCAAAACTGTTATATTGTTAGTAGTAACTCGTCGTTATTAATAATAAACATGTTATCGATTGTTATTACCACAAGTCCAATTCAATCACACCCCAGTACGGATGTCATTGATCAAGTTATTAACAGCTTTGATCTGCTGCAACTGGATTGCAGTAGTAATGATACTAGTAATAATAACAATAACGTGTTGAAAAAGATACAAGTTCTAATTGTTTGTGATGGTTATAAGGTAAACCAAAACCACGCTTATAAATCTGGTAAGATAACCCAACAAAAATCTGTTGACTATGAACTGTATGTTGAAAGGTTAAAACATAAATATATGGTTGACAGTGATGGTAATAATTGTAATGATGATAATAACAATGATGATAATATTAACAATGATGATAGTAATAACCATAATGATGGTAATAACTGTAATGATAACAAGTTTATATTTACCGTTATACAACGAGACAAAAATTATGGTTTTGCAGATAATGTTAAGTATGCACTGGAGTGGATTACTACTAAGTATGTAATGGTGGTGCAACATGATTGGATATTTTCAACGCATATTCCAGTGACAAAACTTTTACAACTTATGGATGTACAAGTTAATATTAACTATATTAACTTTATCTCATCTTCTACCACAGATTACTTGAACAAGTATCATGGTGTATGTGGTCATCATGTTACAAAAGTGTGTAATTATGATATTCCTCTCGTACCCTTACCATTTTGGTATGACAAACCACATATCTGTCGTACTGACTATTACAAGAGTCATGTGTTTGGTAAACAGCATTACAACTGTCAAACTCTTAAGTACATTCGAATTAACCGTTTTGTGGAGGATACTTATGGTCATATTATTTTAAATGACATTAAACACCATGGGTTAATTGCTCATGCCAAATATGGTACATTCCTGTATTATGACCAACCTCACATACCCCAAGTATTACATATTAATGGTAGGTCGTTTCGTTGTAAGGAACAATAACCTACACATTTCCTACAAAATTGTATCTATCCCAGTTTCCATTGGTTATAGTGTTAACTAATGACAAAATTTAAACAACAAATAAACAAGTTACTTTAACTTGTTAATCTACCATTCTTTTATATTTACCTTATTTCAATATAAAAACATTATACATATATTACTTTCCTATATCCAAGTAATGTATGTATTACAAAATTTGTAATTATCTGTATTACAGATATATGTAATATTATGATGGTGTGAATTGTAGTTTTAGTATCATATACATTGTAAATATATTATATGTTGACAGTAAACAAGGATACATTACCGTGTTAAAGGATTATATATATATATATATATATTAAACAGATTATATATTGAATTGTTTATAACAAACATCATAACAGTATAAAGTTATATTGTTAGAGGTGTGTAATTAATAGTGTGATGAACAGTTAATTATTTTAGTATGGCATATTACAATTCAGAGTTGTAATAATTTTTATGTCTTGTATCCAACCATGTTATGACGTGAAATTGTAAATAATATATGGAACATAAAGTTATGTATACAACTAGTGTTGAAATGTTTAACAATTGGTAGATGTGTGATGATAACATGTTATGTGTTGTATAAGATACAATATAAATTTATCTTGTTGGAATGTAATATGTGTTAGTATATAAGATATTTTAAATTTGTATCTTGTTATAATACAAAGTTATAACTTTATACTATAATTTTATATATGTTACATGAATGACAGGATGAGTATATAGTCCCACATATTAGGTAAATTAGAAAAATATAACATGTATTAAATCCCACTAGGTGTAAAATTGATCTTTACATGCTGGAAGTGGCATATTATGGTAGTGAAACATGACATCGTTAGTGACAGATAACGAGTACATTAAGGTATGTACTGAGTATTTGAGTACACGTGTAGAGGGTAATATCCGTGCATTTGAAACTAAGGAGCAGATCTTAGATTGGGCACAGGAAGTGTTGGGTGGTGTGAAGCCGAGTAGTTTACGTGAGGCAGTGGTACTGGTAGCCAATCATTACTTTATCACTCACAACTACAGTATCTTTGGTATGGAATTTGATAACATTGGTTGTGGTCATATCTATGATACTGATAGTCGTGACTATTGCAAGTCGGGAGTGTCATTGTATTCATCAACACGTTGTGACTGTGAGTGTCGACAGAAGGGTTGGTGTTGTGTTCTGTTGACTCGTGACTTGTTAACTAAGAAGTTTGTACACTTGCAATCTTGTACTGTTGACGGTGTAGTTACTCATGACCAGAATGTTATCCATAAGTTCCTCATGACCACTAATGATTACATTGATCAACAACATGTTGTGACCAGTTTAAAGCATAAGCAAACACCTTTCGAACCGGTATTTCATGAACAGGATAACCTGTTTACAGCTATTATGTGTCGTAGCTACTTCCAAACTACTCTTGACTCAAGTCTGGATCCAAATTCTGGTTATGATCACGCCAGTGACTGTGTTCGTTATGGTAACGGAACGGGAGGTAATGGATTTTCAGTACCTGAACATGCCTACTTATATACTGGTAACAATACTACTGACGACAGTGGTGACAATGCTAGTGATGATCTAAGTTTACATCGAAATGAACTGGGTTATAACATGTTTTACGGTCTATAATATCAAACACATACAATAAATACATATATCAAACACGTATATTTTATTTGCATTACCATAATGCAAAAATATAACAATCACCATCCAAAACACAATATACAACACTTATCATCGTTATAACATATATAATATATATATTATAATGTGTATTATTGTAACTGTAATAGTAAATGTTGTATTTGTTTAGTTAATAAACAATTAGATTCAACATATGATTACCTTCTTGTATTATTTGGTTAATAACCCATTATAACACTAATTTGTATAATTCATAATATATAATCTTACCTGGTAAGATTATTTAACTTATTACAATGACTTGATAACAACATCCAGTCACTACAACTATCATGAAAATAGTAATGTTATTGTTTGTGTTGAATATACATATACCCAAAAAGTTTGTATACTGTTACCCAACTACTAAGTTTACATTATTTACAACAAAATATTTATTACGTATTTTGTATACAATGTAAATATTTTGTTGTAAATAATGTAAACAATGTAAATTTAGTGATTTTGGTACTACATTGTTATTATGACACTAATACAACTCTTGTGTAGTAGTACATATTTTATATTTGTTGTTATACCACATGTTAAAAACATAAAGGTATTAATATATTCAACTGTATTTTAGTATTTTAGTACTTTTACTATAACAAAGATGTTATGACGTGAATAGAGAAATAAACAAATACACCAACATTATTAATTTGATCTATTTACCAATTACAGTTATATATTGTATGAGTTAAATTATAATATTGTTATCTATTTGAAATTGTAATACCTACAATAATAATAATAATAATTGTAAATTTGTTATGGTATAGTAATGTATTATTATTTTACATTGTGTAAAGTAAATTGTTACAGTGTGACAGATTGGATTGGATATATATATATATATATATACTTTGAGATGGAGTGTTAACTATTTATTTAGTTATTGTGTGGTAGGAGGTGTATACTTTGTAACAAAGTATTAACTGTTTATATGGGTAAATAACAAAATATTTGATGTTAACAATATACTTGTGTATTAATTGTGTGTATTATTTGTGTGTATATATGAATATCTGTTTAAATTGTTACAATCTATACATGTAACAATTTACGTAATTTGGAATACCAAAACTTTTTATTGTTTGGTAAATATGTAATACGAAAGCCATTAGTAGTAAACATATCACAACTTACACATTTACCATTTGAGTGGCGAGATATCTTTTTGAACTCACCACTCGGATACCAAAAACAGTGACAACCGATGATTTTACTGTGATCTAAAATACACATCTCCATAACTTGTTGTTTACCATTAACATCTGGCATATACCATGACTTATGAAGTCCATGTTCAACTGTCATGTAATATTGTTGTTTAGTATCAGTAACATAGTTTTTGTGGTATGAGTTAATACTCAACAGGTAATGACCATCATCGTAAAAAATGGTATCTGAGTAATAAGTATACTTATTATCAACAGTTATACTCTTGTTGTCATTTCGTTTTGCCCATAAATACAGAAATGTCATGTCATCATAATAACTAGCGGGTATGACAACAAGAGGACAAAAGAGGTAAATCTGTCGTTGAATGACAGGGATTAAGTTACCAATTACCACTTGACATGTGGTCCAATTGTCAAGCATGTTTTGTACTAATATACTAAACAAATTGTCATCCATGATGTAGTGACACAACTCAAACAAATTAACTATTGTAAACCACTGTTGTGGACTTAGACAGTTATTATTATCTCTGTTACCATTATTATCATTGTTAACAATGTTGTTATTAGTAGTGCAACAAAAACATTGTTGTATTGAGTTGTTATTATCATTCAAATAATCAATATACAAATTAGCAACCGTATTGTACTTCTGAGGAAGAACTAAAGTATAATCGTTACAACCATTATAATTGTATAACCGTATTATGTCAGTGAATAGTTCACTATGTTTAAGATTGTGTGTTGGTATTGAAATGTATCTTTTATATGTTGTTGGTGAGGAAATATTATCACCAACAATTATTGTTGTTAGTGACATTTTGTATATATATTATTACAACATTCACTTTTGTACATGTGCTGTGAGTATATATGTTATATAAAGAGATAAACAACACACATATATAATTATTAACATATAATGTAAACAATTACTAATGTTTACATATATTTTTTTATGCATATTATTTGGGTAAACAGAGAAGAAAAAAATGTTGGTATACGGAATAGAAGTATACATAATGGAAGTATATGTATGATTAGTAAATATACATATTGTATAGTTGAATGTTTATATTAATGAGTCTGTCAAAAACAATTACATGATATTCGTGTAAGCGGTTGTGAGACTAAGTCTTTTCACTACGTTTAGCGCAGCTCACCTTCGGTTTATCACAAGCAGCAAGCTGCGACAAGCGACAAAGCGAAGCTAGCCTCTGGCAAACCGAAGGTAGGCTGCGCCAAAGCAAAGCTATACTCAAACCGCAGGTATGCCTCAGAGAGAAAGGCTTCGCCAAAGAGAAATGACTTCGTCAAACCGAAGGTATACCTGAAGGAGAAATGGCTATGTCAAAGCAAAGCTATACTCAAACCGCAGGTATGCCTCAGAGAGAAAGGCTTCGCCAAAGAGAAATGACTTCGTCAAACGCAGTGACAAGCGACAAGCGACAAATGTAGTGACAAGCGCTAGGCAAAACCATCCACGAACATCACGTGGTTACACAAAAATACAATATTGTTATTAATGTAAATAGTTATTACAAATAAATACAAACAATAATGTCATATATTAGTAATATCATGTAATGTTGTTACGTATGTTGGTATAATTTTTTACTTGATCTCATTTGATTGTTTTGACAGTAAAAATTAACAACCACTCGTTTGAAGCATGCATACATTTTTAAATATATATATATATATATTAGAAACATGTTAAGGGTAGATAACATAATGTTTATCTCTGTTATCTATAGAATAGTATTAAAAACACACCTAATGTTTAAATTTAGTGTTTAATTGTAACTTGAAATGTTTTGATATAATCATAACATTTCCACGATAAAGTAAGTATTATTACCACATGGTATATATGTTTAGAATGTATTTTATGTGGTAGTAATGTAAATTACGAGAAAGGAAAGAAGAATATTAGTCTGTATTATATTATTCATAAAACCGTGGTTGTGTAGCTAAATATCAGTTGAGTACATAATTGTTATGTACTTATTAACATTTGAAACAGAGCATGTTGATTATGATGAGTGTTATTTAACACTGGTCTCAATAGCAAAAACATGAACACATCGTTGTTTAGTATACTATTAGTTAATAGTATACTCATAATGGAATTACAACTATAATTATGACAGTATACACTACATGTTACTAATGCGTATGTGTCATTTAAAGTTGGAACGAAAATATACAGATACTGAGATGAGATGAAAAACTACTATTATAGTTATAAATTTGATATATTTTAATATGATATTAAAATATATCTATCACGATAAAAAATGTCCATTGTGTTTGAGACAAGTGTTACCTCTTATTCTGTCTCCTATAATTCAGCACTACAATCAAATTACATAAAAGACTTGGTACAGTACACTGGTGAAGTTTCCATAATAACTATCCCAGATAAATTTTTGGATGTAATTAATAACTACGTTCGCTTTCTAAACAATGATCAAAAGGATATTTACGATAACAGATATTTAACTAACTGTTTTGATATGTTTACATACTTTGATGATAAACAGTATTTTACTTATCTTGTAAACAAGTTGTTTGATCGTTGGACTTCACTATCAACGGTAATAGTTCATCTTGATCCCATATTACAGTATGATATCTATCTTCAATCTCCATATGATGTGATCCCACAGTCATATTTGGATAATATTAAGTTCTTTAGTACTTGGTTGGACACCAATAAAACTACAAACTTAGTATTGGACAAGAATGTAATTTATCACAGAACAATCATTGGTGATGATAATATTTTACTCTTATTCCATACTATTAATGGTAAGCAAGTTGGAGAAAAGACATATATAGGCTTCTATCACGATGGTCAACTTAATTATAAATTCCAAATTCAGGATGGTAAGGGTCATGTAGGTTATCATTCAACGTGGTATCAAAATACAAATAATACTAATAATGACTATCGCCAACTGCTTAAGTTCGAAAATCACTTTGACAATGATAAATTAGAAGGGATCCAGAGATCATGGTATGATGATGAAAATTCATATCACATACTTAGATGTGAAAATTATTATGAAAATGGTAGTATGGAAGGAGTCCAAAGAGAATGGTATAATAATACTTATCATACACTTAAGTTTAAACATAAATATAAAAATGGTCAAAAACATGGGCTTCAACTATCATGGTATGATAATTCACAACACTCACTTAGTTCTGAAATCTATTTTGAAAATGGTAAGTTGCAAGGACTCCAAAAATCATGGTATGATAATGAACAACACACACTTAAATATGAAGGATATTATGTTAATGGTGAGCGACCAGGACCACAAAAAAAATGGAATGAAAATGGTCAACTCATCATCGACATTTCAATGTAATATACATTTAATATTTATATAGTGTATAACCATATATATATATACACATGTTTTTCTTCACCAAAAATACATAATATTAGAACTTACTGTTTTACTTGGTAACCGAGTAAATTATCAACAACTTTATCTTCACACCATTTGATACAACATAAACATTTTTCTCCATTACTGTCTATGACAATATTGTTAACAGATTATATCTTTATTATTATTATTATTAGGTACCCAACTACTAGGAAAGTATTTATTCTCATCTCATTGTTATTACAGTATATATCAATATATTTGGTTTCTTTTAACTTTTTATATATTGTATATTAAGTTGTTACTCATCAACTACTAACATATATACAATATTGTAACCAGGTTACAATATACAAAACTTAACTATTTATATATTTATATATTTATAAGATACTCAATAAATTACATTTATTGCATAGATGAGAATTATAACATGTAATCTAGAAGATTATTAATTCAACAGTACAATATCTTTTCTAACCAAAAAACAACAAGACTGTATGAGTGTATTGTAATGTAACACTTTATAATATAATATTTTATATGTTGTTGGAATTTCTAACTTCAACAAAACAATTGTATGTTTAAAATAAGTTAATGTATGGAATTTTAAACCTATTTATTTTTACACAATATTAACAACATTTTGGTGTTAAATATTATACCAAGGTATAGTTTTATTTATCCAATACATAAAAAAACTTTGTAACAATTATGTAATAAGTATATCTGTTAAATTCTTAATGGCAAAATGTACATATCACTATATTCTATTAATAATGTTTATGTCTCAATACTCCCCCTTCCTTCACCCACGTCACCCCCACCTACTTTTATACATGGAGGAATGATGGTTAATTACAAGTTTAATTTGTAATTATACTTTATAATGGTTATAATGTGTATCTTTATGTCGTATTTATGCAATACATATATATCACACTATCTGGGATAACAATATAACATAAATTATGAATGTTATATATGGTTATTAATATATGGTACTATTTTTGTTGTCTGAGTATAAAATTGTTAAGATCGTCAAGATATATGTAAAATATTTTGTGGTTGTGAAACACGAAGATGTTAGATAATAATATAGTTACTACATCAATTAACTTGTATTTTAATATGTTTTTGACTATTATAATAAAGTAAGATTAACCAACTTTATATCCTGGAGATATAAAACATGTAATGAGTGGTAGATTGTTGACCACTACTTCTTTTTTGGTGATTTGGCAGTATGCACTAAACTTCCAACCATTGCACCCCATTCCTTGAGTTGACTCTTGTTTTCTGCTACTCTTACTTCTGTTGCTGTTGCTGTTGCTGTTGCTGATACATATCCCTCTGGCATAGGACTAATAATGTCCTGAATTGCAGTCTGTTCATATTCATCTGTGTAGATGATGGCAGACACTTCCTTACTTTTGGATGTTCCCTTGTTTTTATCCATCTTTTTTCTTATTGGTAGACATATGGTGGGATAATGTAAATGTCAATAATTACTATTTACATCATGTAGCCCAAATTTAGCTATATAATTATCTCTTTGCAAACACGTGGATAATCATTGTATATGTAAATATTATGTTAAACTAGTATATCAACTATTAATAATAACTTGTGTTTTTACTTCCAACAAACATAATAACTATTTATCTACCTATTTAAGCAACAAACACATAAAAGGAATTATGTTCCATGAACATAGTAAGGTAATTATATGTGTGATCCACATGGATATTGTGGGACTTTGCCTACACATATTGTCATGTAATCTTACCAGATACACTGGTAATTAACTTGTAATAGTCAAAAGATGATTTGTATTAAACAACATTCATTCAACCAATTCATTCAACCAATTCATTCAACCAATTCATTCAACCAATTCATTCAACCAATTCATTCAACCACTTACTCATTTGAATAACAAACACACATACGGAAATATAATTAAGCAATTAAGTGTTATTACATGGCCATACGTGCAAACAAAGATCCACAGTGTCCATGTGAATGCGTCAATATCCAACAGGTAATTATACTCATAAACTACATGGACACTGTGGATCCTTGTTTGCACGTATGGCCATGTAATCTTACCAGGTACATTGGTAATTAACTTGTAATAGTCAAAAGACTGTTTGTACCAAACAATAACCATTCATTGATTCAATCACTCATTCGATAGCTCGTTCACTTGAACAATAAAAGTATCTGTATAAATAATAATAATAGAGATATTAAATACCAAACATATACATTATAACATTACATTTTATTACCGATAGTAATTATAAAGATAGACGTTAATAATAAAACTTTAAAGTGTGTAGTAATACATTATTACTACAATTGGAATTAACAATAAACAACACAACAATATTGTTATATATTATATGTCATACAACACGACATATTGTAATGTAGTAGCATATTAATATCTGTCATGTTGTTAATATAGCAATAAATAGTAGTTACCTTATAACTATTAGTTGTATCGATTAGTAGTTTGAAAATACTTGTGACCAGTCAAGTCCTTCGATCTTCCAGGTGTCAGTGGTTGTTTTTTGGTAGTAAATCACACGACAGTTAGAATTAAGATTGTGATGAGTGCTGTTTGTCACAGGCTTGTTATCAAACAAAATTAGTGTAAACTTGTACTTGCAGTTGGGATATGTGTTTAACATCCATTGACAAAAGACATTTATTGCCTCAAAATTATAACTAGTCTTGTTCCTGTCAATCCTTATGAAATGAACATTTTCATCACCATTCAAAGCCTGTTTGAATCTGGTAATTCGTCTCTGGTACTTATCCATGACTTGTTGGAAGTCATGTTGTTGATGATGATATTTGTCTTCATCATCATCATGTACTTGACGTACTGTATTAACAAATCGTGACTTAAAGTCGTGAAAGAATTGTACATCATACTGTTTATGTTTATAAACACATGTTTGTTGTTCATCACTACAATAGTCAACAAACGTGTCATGTTGAATGTATGGATGTACAGTTGACATCTTTTGGAACTCATACAACGCTGGGTCACACCATGACTGAAAGTTATCCCTCAGGATGTCAACCACCTTAGTCATAGTTGAACTTTTAATCCAGTCGAATGGTAGGGCACAATTTCTAACTCCATGTTTTTGCATGTTGTATGCAACACTACAGTCTGAACCCAAGGAAATAATCATCCAGATTTATACAACTAAAGAATATGTGTTTCCATTACATTAAACATATATTTATCAATTATACTATAAGCTGCTATTGATGATAGTACCTTATAGTCAAATTATAACTCATTCCATTAAAATGTAGTAGTTACACATCATGTGTAAAAATGATAAGTATTAGAATTATGCAGCGGAACAAATATAAGTTTGTCAACTGTTTAATTTTACATTTCCGACCATAAACATAAATTACATAATTATATAATTAGATAATCTTTGTATTTTGTAATCAATACAAAAAAACACTGTCACAATCACTGTTACAAACATGGTGTCACTCAGTACTGGCTATATTGGGAAGAACTTTGTTGACAGCAAAAACAGTAATTTGTCTAACTTGTTGACAGACAATGTGTACCATGTGTCGCAGTTCATCTTCAATCATCAAATGTGTAAACAAGGATTAATGTATGCCGATGTTCGTTCAAACATTCATCATGACATTTTGGTGTTGTTTGCATTAAAATTGGTATATGATGAACAAAAATTAAAACAGTGTGTGACAGATATGATCACACAATTTCCCTTTGTAAAGTCCATACACATACAAATTGGTAATGATGATACTACTGTGACTCATTACTGGGGTCATATATGTATCTTTAATGTTATTAACAATATTAAATATCCAGTTACATGTCATAGTCCAATGCAAACTAATATTGGAACTGTAGAACACATTTTCGCAACAGTTAACAAGTATAAATTATCGTTATCATATCATGATAACGATGATGTTAATAATAATGGTGTTGATAATAATGGTGTTGATAATACCAACACAATATATTTTAACCCCTATCCTCAAATGTGCATCCCATATCATGGTGAAGTTATCTTCTACACAAAATCGGTATCAAGACAAGACTGCATTGATACATTTGAGGAGAACAATATTGCTTACGACGAGAATAATATTATCTTAGATGTCGATGGCAAGATCATGTTGTCATATCTGTTGACTACCGGTGATAAATATAAACTTATCATGACATCAGGTAGAGGAACCAAATGCCAACTACCTAGTAATATCATTAACATGATCAAACCTCATCTATCACATATTTTGGTTTTAACATGTTGTTATGAACAAGCTATATCCAACATCAACAACATGGGTTATCAAACATCTAACGACATATTGGCAACAGAACTACTGGTTTCCACTCCACGCATGAAAGAGTACATCTTGTTGTTGTAACCACAACTTATATAAACATTATACCATTCCAAGTGGTACAAATTTTGTAATAGTTATACATATGGTTAGATGAATATCAATGATGATGACCATATAGAAAATCGTGACAGACAATAGGGAATTTGAAGATACAAAAAAGGAGATAAAAGGGGAAAACAAGAGAAGGAACAAGGAGAAGATGTTAAAACTTATTTTGATGGAAATAATATTAATGTTAATAAAAAAAACAATGGAGATTCAATTAACCGAAGAACAGAGAGAAGGACTTAATAATTATGTTAACACTACACCACCACTAATTAACATTATATTGTGGGGTGATGATGTCAGTGATGTTTTATTACAAAGTTTACAACCCGAACAGGTGGATTCATGCCTAGACTTACTTACAATCTTTGATATGGTTTCAGTGTCAACTACGCAGACGATTGTTTATCGTGGGATAAGTACTGTGAGTATACCACTGGTTTCTAGTGGTCTAATGTCAACTTCACCACAGACCGGTGAAGCGGCTAAATATGTCGGTACAGAATATGGTCACCTAATAAGAATTATAGTACCAGCTGGTTGTCATGTTGTGTGGCCCGGTGACTACAATGTTTTCAACCCTTATGATGAAGGTGATGAAGCCATTCTACTGTTGGGAACATTAACTCCTATACAATATCACGATCAAGAATATGACAATGAGTATGACAATGGCTTTCGCTCACTCCCAATAACTACGTATTTGTATGGGGAATTACCCAATGCTGTGTCTCTCGCGACAGACAAACTTGTTATGTTTCAAAAGTCACAGTTTCCTAACTACACTAGACAAATAATTAATGATGATGATGATGAACAAGGTGGGTTTTATGATGAACAAGGTAACTATCACACTGAGGAGGAACGACAAGAAATAATCAGACATAATGCTTCATTGTATTATAATAATTACTCTTATTAACATACATTCACACATTCACATATTCACACATAACATAAAGCAATATATTATAGTGCAAAACAACTGTCACACAATAATAGATATTACGAACACACAAATGGTATGATGTTTATATGTTCATATGTTCATGTATTTATTTGACCTTTAATCTTAGAGTTATCCAAGATAACTTTAATTAATATAATCTTAATAATGGTTAATTCCAAATAACGACTTGTTAAGTAAACCACTCTCAAACGAATGGAGGAAGAGGTAGAGATAGATTATATTACATATAATGATGTTGTGTTACAACTCTTTATGTTAAATAATATTATTATTTACTGTGAACGGATGCATATATATGTATGAATTACAGTAGACTAGAATGAAGATTCATAATTTGCAAGATTAAAAACATCTGTTATTTTACATTTAATTATTTCATTAATCTGTTTGGTTTAATTTATATACATTCTATATTATTATTTAAACCTTTTTTACTTATTACAACATTTAAAATGTACCATGATAATTATTACTTAAAGTAATAATAAACATATTAAAAACATATATTTTTAATGTTACTAGTAATATTACTATTGTTAATTTGTATATTGTGAACAATATTTTACACGAACATATTAGCGTCTTTTCCTACTACATTCTGTTATAAGTGAACACTAACATGATTGTTTAATGTAAAGTGTACTAATACCATTAGACTTCAAACTTCCCCATCTAAATAATATTATATTATATAATATTTTATGTATACATAATGTTATTAATATTGTTATAATTATTATAATTAGTGACTACTGTATAGATTATTTTATATCACAACAATTAAATAATGTATTGTATTGTATTGTAAACAGTTGTAATAGTTAATTAGTCACATGTGACCTATTGACATCATATCTATTATACATTTTTATGTTTATTATATAAACATTATACATGTTATAGTAATTCTACTATTATCTAAATTAATAAGTATCACTACTGTTAACAACATTACATTATTACTTAATTTTATATGTTGTTTTTATATATTATGTCCATATATCGTTTTTATTACTATCCTTGATAGTAAGTTGTATATACAATCACATGTAGAAAAATAAGACTATGTGAAATAATTTAGTCGCTTGTTATTCTGTTAGCGATGAGGAGAAACGTGTATGGTCCAAAATGGTTAATATTGTCAACACCAAATAGATCTTTGGTTAGGGTGACTAATCTTGCTTTTGTATCATCATCTGCCGATAAAATCTGTTCGGTATCAATCGTACTAATGTGGCATACATACATGTCGATGAATAAGCCCAAAACCATAGCACCTGGATTGTTGTCATGTTCAAACAGCTTTAGTTCCGATGACATATTATTAAAACTTGTAATTAACTTCAAACGATTCTCCTTTGTATTAGGTCCACACACAATGTGGTGCTCGAAATCTCCTGGTCTAACACGATCAGATAACATGTTGTGAGTGTGAACTGTAGATTCATAAGTGAACTCAAAACCGTGAATTATGGTTGCAACAATGGACATATTTATTTTGTATTTAATACAATAGACAAGTTTACACTTAAATGGTAAAATTCACTTTTAGTATTATGGTAATTACAAAGCAAGACAAGGAAAATGGAAAGGAAAGGAAAGGAAAGGAAAGGAAAGGAAAGGAAAGGAAAGGAAAGGAAAGGAAAGGAAAGGAAAGGAAAGAAAAGGAAAGGAAAGGAAAGAAAAAAAGAAACAAGATAAGAAAAAGGATAATATGACTAGTTGGTAATAATATTATATTTAGTATAATGTATATTTAATAATACTATATGTTTATATATGTTTTTATCAAAAAAATATCGTACTAACAGAGACTATTAAGGGTATTTGTGATATACTGATTATTATAAAATGAAATTAACGACGATATTAAAGTTAACATTACTAGTATAATAATGGCTGAACAACATAGTATGAGTATTGTATTGTACATGTCTGGGTACTACGCAGTTCCCCAAGATATTAAAACATTGTACGATCAGGTACATAAGTTGAGATCACATGAGGGCCGTACTAGCAATATGCATTTTGACATTCCGACTGGTCGGTTATCATTTAATTCTTGCATGTTGAGTGCTGTAAACAATCTAGTTGAGACTCATATTAAACAGACCAAATACACTACAGACATGAAGTGTGTTAATAACCTTCATGTCTGTAACATCTATTTCCAGTTTCGTGCTGAACCACATCCATTTCTTTACCCACTGGATTTTGGTGTGGTACTGGTACACAATAACAATAATATTGTGCCGTATTTGAATACGGAACAACAAACAGTTAATTATCATAAACAATTTGACTATGAACTAGAAAGGTTTATCATTAACCCAACTCGTAACTCTGACACTAACACGAATAGGGGTTACCCCAAACACATCATGAATAATGAACCTAAGTCACTAATGGATGAAAAACACAAGTTGGAATTATACAAACAACAATTATTGGATATCAGCCAAGGTGAGTGTTGTTATTCACCATATCGTAAGTGTGATGACAAATATAATAGTGGTGAATACATTGATGATAATGATGATGATCGTGAAGACACTATTGTGTTTGATAATGTACCATTAGATGTCAAACCACTATCTGTTATTGATCAAGCTGGTGATGAAGATTATATTGGTATTTGTATTTGTGGTAATCCCTATTCTCACAAGGTGTATAAACGCTATACAAATTGGATTATAAACGAGGTTGTATTCCAGGATGTTCGATTGTTTGTTTGTTGTCACTCATAACCTATACTCCCCCCCCCATTTCTTATCCTCCCCATTTCTTATGCTCCCATTTCTTATCATCCCATTTCTTATCATCCCATTTCTTATCATCCCATTTCTTATCATCCCATTTCTTATCCTCCCCATTTCTTATCATCCCAACCTTTTTTATCTTAGTCTGCTCACTGTGTTATAATTAACAATAACATACATCGCATAATAAAACTTTGCAACAAAGTTTCAATATAGATATTCATATTATACATAAACAACATAGACATGAAATAGTTAACACTCATACTAAGTTATAATTTGTTTTACTTTTGAACCTTAAATAACAAGAGATACAAAATGTTAATCTACACATAAAAGATTATCTTAATACTTGTATACAAATGTTATTAGTTACAAAAAATGTACAATAAGAGACTACGTTATTATTATAAAATTGTGAAATGTACATATCATTAAAAGATATTTTGTATATGTAACATATTATATTAATAGTATGTTATTTATTTACTGTTATTGTAACATTACTATACTATATGGTAATATTGTTCATTGGTTATCCCCTCTCCTCCCTACTAAATGTTATATGATGTTTTTTACTAGTAAAATAAAAATATGCTAATATCATATATATATATATATCCGGTAATTAAACTTTACTTTATTAATACACAAGTTATTTATTTACTTAATAATAGTAGTCGGTATTAGTGTAACTTGTGATGTTACTCTTTCTTCTTTCTTCTTTCTTCTCTCTACTCTCTTTTTTCTCATGAAGAAGAATGTTAATTATATATGTTCAAAGTAAATTGGTACACAAGTAAACGTTTACTGATTTACAAACATTATCACATGAAATGTATTTTGTTGTTATTGTCATATAAGAAACAATTTGAATACAATCTAGTTGGATGTTTTATATGACATAGATGT
>Ga0302300_1001034_pt1 | contig 16683 bp, 7 predicted proteins | sample III_Palsa_E1_1_FD_198756 | JGI IMG/M metagenome (GOLD analysis project Ga0302300, IMG submission 198756) | Peat permafrost microbial communities from Stordalen Mire near Abisko, Sweden - III_Palsa_E1_1 | ecosystem: Environmental > Terrestrial > Soil > Palsa > Peat permafrost | place: Sweden... | reverse complement strand
ACTTGTAAAGCGCAGCTAACCTTCGGTAAACCTTAGGTTTACCGAAGGTTAGCTGCGCTTTACAAACAGGTTCACAAGTAGCAAGCTACGCTAGGCAACTCTATCCACAAATATCATGTGACCTACCCAATTATTATTGTTATATCATTACCCAAAATTAGAGTTACAGTATTGCACAGATATGTATTTATTCATGTATTATTAGTAGTTTTTATATCCTGAGGATATAAATATATGTTTGCCTCTTAGTTAAATTTGTTATAGTAGCTTTTTTCCAAGAGATACGGTAAATGTAATTATTAGTTACTTTGGTTAATGTCTTTTAGTAACTATTTTTTAATTACTATTTAGTTACCCCAAGTGGTGTGACTGGCTGGTGGTAAGGTGAACTCTACGTTCATGAGTATAAAAGATAGACGTTCTTGTTCTGTGGGAAGAAACTTATCAACATGTTCGGGTTTGATCTTCCAGTGACTGGAAGCGTGAATGGTGTGACCACCGTCCTTACTGTATCGAACATAGTGGCCATAACCGCCCGACTGACAGTATTCCCTGTTATGTAATTTGGCAACAAATATGTCATGAACTTGTTCAGGCGTTTGATGGTATGTATCATAGAATGACTTGTCAGTCAAATCCAATGGAATATCATAACAGTAACAACACCACAGAGGTAAGTAATTGTTGTGATGTCTACAAACTTGTTTGTTCATTAACTTTTGATAGTACACATTACGCACATTACCACGAAATATATCTTCGTTTAATGTTTGAATACACTGCTTCAAAACATCCACATTGTTTAACTTAATACTTGTACTTGACTCTTTCAATCTCTCACCACCAAATGACAAGTTTGGAAATTTACCAACTATTACAGTCCTACATATTGGACATGTGTCAAATTTGATACATGATAAACACAAACTGTGACCACAGTTCATTATATGAGGGTTAGTATAGGGTTCTAAACATACAGCACACTCCATTCTTTTTTTGTAATTCACTACTTTTAGTAGTAAAATAATCAATATAAGATTCATAACACACCTCTTATTATTTCAAATAAATAATTTACAAATGTATATGTTAACTACTGAATATTACCACAACTATATCTAGTAATTTATCATCACACACACACATTTATTCAACAAACAATGTTGGGTAAAGAGATAAGCAATAAACAATTGTAACTTCGTAGAGTTTATAATTATTACTTGTACACATATTTAACATGTGTAATTATGTATACATCGATAGATAATGGTTATATTAACTATCGTATTGAATGAATAAGTAGAAACAGTAAACAATTAAATTGTGACAACATATGTTTATGTAATCTAACAGTAAAACATTATAATTAAGGTAAACATATGCTGTAACAATTCTAATGATTAACATGAACACATACAATATTATAATTACCCAGATGGAATATGTGTTTGTACTACTAGTTACTTTATCATAAGGTAACACTAAATGTTATATTACCGTTACGTGTTAATTTTAATTCTACTACTCATTGTTATGTATTTTAATACCAATACTTACTATTTAACATTTAATATTTACAACAATATTGCTTTATCTATGTTAGATTTATAGACTTGTAGAATAAGGGAAGAAAAGAAGGGAGACGGAGAACATCATAAAAATGGTCATTATAATGACAATGATGATAACTGGTTATGAATATTGATATAGTTAGTTGTGATGATAAACTGACATAAGTTTACATGTTATAACCAAACATGTCCTACTTCGGAGATTTACGGTTGAGTCAACCACAACAGAGATTAGAATTTTTGGGTGAGGGAGTATATGGAACAGTGTATTTAGTACAATGTGCTGATGGTAGTAAGTTAGCTAGGAAGAAGTCCAACTTAGCAGAAGACGGATTCTTTCCCAGTGATGTGTTGAGTGAGATTAATAATCTTCAAAGTATTAAAAGAGGTACTCCAGGTATCATAGAGTTTTATGGTATTTGTTATGAGGTGAGTGGTGTATCACTGTTTTTGGAACCCATGACATCACATCTCACCACATGGTACAACGAGATGAATTTTGATGCTCGGGTGGCAGCATTACCCAGTTTCATCACACAGATTAGTGCCGGTCTAGCAGCCTTGCATGCCAACAACATTGTTCATAACGATTTCAAACCGGCTAATATTTTATGTAAAACTGTTAACAATGAAGTTGTATTCAAGATAGCCGATCTTGGGTTTTCAGGTCCTGAAATTCGCATCCTTGAACAGGGGACACTTGGAGGTACCCTGTGGTTCAGACCACCTGAATTTCTAACTACATATGAGAGTGATGATAAGTTCAATCACACTGGTAATTATAAACTCACAGCCAGTGACATCTGGTCTTTTGGTATTATCTGCTTATGTATATTACTTAACAACTACCCTCTAGTGGGAGACAATGAACAACAAGTCCTTACTATGATTAGAAAACGGTCTCAATATAATGGTTACTCACCATATAACACTATTAAACAAGATGTTGATAGTCATATTATTAACCACAGTATCGATGTAGATGCAGATATTCCAAAGGAGGTAAAGTTTATGTTCTGGTCAGATGATAGCTTTATACAGGCTATTACTAATGGTAATATAGTTGGTACTTTAGATATTAATTATATCTTAGCTATACACAACACCCCAGCAATTCCCGAAAGCTTACGATCCCAAATACAAAGTATGTGCAGGTTAAACCCTGGGCAGAGACCAACGACTGCACATATTAGTAATGTGAACTCACCTACAGTAGTCGAGACGAGTATTTGTCTCAACTATCCTTGTGAATATAACAATATTGATCAGTACCAAAAATTTTGGTATGACTTGAATAAGTTCAAGCTTGATATAAAAACACGATTAATTGTGTTTGATATGTATTACCGGTGTAGCAGAGCAGGTTTAGTGTCATCTATGTATGATATTACAACACTTATATACATAGTTAATAGTTACTTGGTACTTGACGTATATTTGGATGATAGAAAATACTACTTAGCTGGTATGACAAATGATGTGTTTAATTTGGCATGTATTAACATTTTAGAAACTTTACAGTATCGTATTTACAATCCTCATTTGGATCAAGTAATTAACAATGTAATGAATTATGGGTTATCTGGTGTTGAAACTTATATGTTTGATAATGGTAATCTGTATTCATGGTTTATGGATAAACAAAATAATACAAGTAATTATGTTAAATATTTATTGGATAGCGAATCTAAATGTCAAGTATTAACTTGTAACAAAAATATCTCAATGAGAAATAGGAAGATACTTGTAACTTGGCTAATAACCGTTGCTTATAAGATTACAAGATCAAAACCGCAAACGGAGATGGGTAAAAGTGGTTTATCTTTGTTTCATCGTGCTATAAGCTTTCTTGACCAATTTTTAAATTCTGATAATAAGGTTACCACTGTTAACTTGCAACTTTATGGTATTTGTTGTTTAGCATTAGCTAGCGAAATGGTGTCTGATTATTGTAAATTAAACATTAATACTATAGTTTACATCTGTGATAAGATTTATAATGGTGATGAAATAACAAACGCTCAAAAACTTATCGGACACACAGTAGAATTGATGGTTTTATCTCAAGACTACTTAGTTTTGTTTCCTGATGACATCATGGCATGTATTTCTAAATATATAGTAGAAGTTTGTTTGGTAGATGGTAATCTCCTGAAGGATGTCTATCCAAGTGAACTCATAGCTGCTATCGGCTTGTTATTAAGCGATATTGATATGTGGTCACAACCTAACATGTTTGGTTATGAAGAATCTCATCTGTACCCTATTGTTAATAACATTGTTGTATTATTACAGGAACATAGTTCTAACACTAGTGACATCTATCAAATATTTCCCGATAAGCAATTAGTTGATAGTTTACAAATAGCACTATGCAAGTATAAATATTAAAACTAGGCTACCATTATAACTACCAACAAACATCTTATAGTTTAAATTACTTGTTGTACAATTTTAATGTCTATCAAAGTCCCACTACACAATTTAATACAATTGGTAGTCCAAAAGTACAACTTAGCCTGTCATTACTTAACAATTAAGTAATAGATTGTCGTTTACACTACAAAGTATAAACACTCGTATGTAATATTAACACTACACATGTAAACATAACTTATTGTGTAGTTTAATATACTATATAATATACATATTCTTTAATACTCCATTACTTAACCATTAAGCAATACACTGTTGTTATTTACAATGAAGTACAATAGTGTTAGTTGTTAATGCTACATATAAATATATTATTTGAGGTTATATATGTTACTATACAGTTTATATGTTATTTTAACTAAGTGACATTAACATTTTCTATATTCGAATAGTGTTTAATTGTTAATTTGTAATTACTTGTGTTCATCTCTTGTATTAGTGTGATTGAGATGTTAATACATTAAATCATGCAAAGACACTATGTACATAAAATAATAAGATGTATTACAGTGATACAAGAGGTGAACACATATAGGTTTAATTACTCTACTGTAGAGTAATATGATATATAGTGTTATACGTTTGGTGTGTTAACAACATAAAATGTCTTTTAATGATTTGAGTGATGTGAGTGGGTTGGAAAACTCTACATTACCAAAGGACATAATAGATAATAAGATACTAGATATTTTGTATTTGGCATGTGTAAACGACAATATCGTTGTGATTCATCACCTCATCGAATTGATAATAGTACCAACAAGTGGTATTGGCATTAACAAGTCTAGATTATGTAATAATATTAACAATGATGATGGTGATAACAATAATTACTGGAGTATATTGGGTATTGCCTGTTATAAAGGTTATACTAATATAGTTAAATTATTGTTAACACATCCCGACATTAATGTTAACAGTCATGGTCATTATAGTAATGACAATATTCATAAATACATGAGTTGTTCACCATTGTATTTGTCATGTATGACAAATCGTCTTGACATCGTTAATTTATTACTAAATTGTAATGACATAGACACCAATTTTGGGCAGGAGGGTAATTTAGATTCCAATTATAGTCCCTTAATGGTAGCTTGTCAATCTGACAACTATGACATTGTATTCGTATTACTAGATAGGTATGATGTTGATGTTAATTATAAGACTTCTAAACATGGAGCACACTAATATACATCTTATGGTTGTTCACATCAAGACTTTGGTAACGATAATAATTGTAGTGAAACAGCATTAAGTTTGTTATGTCGTAATAGAAATGTTAGATTACAACAAAAGATTGATGTCATTGAGTGTTTCTTGGATCGGGGTGACGTAATTGTTAGTCTTGATGATGATTATATATGGTCAGTAATAGACGAGGTCCAGGTATCGGAACACAAACAATTTGTTTGTTATTTAGTCTCATGTTGTATTAACAATACTACTAGTATTACAACTCACCAACGAGTTATTGATCTGCTAAATATGTTTACTTATAATATTACATCATTTGATTGTGATATGGTCAATAGTATTTTATATAAAAGTAGACATGTTATATCCCAACCAGATGATGACGGTAATTCTATTTTGTTTTATTGTGATATTAGTGATCCATACTTTGAACGATTGGTTCTTGATACCAATATAAATGTTAATCATCAAAATGTAGACAGTGATACAATTATACACCACAATATCAGGTATGGAGATGTCATTCCTAATTACTTATTGCACAGACTAGATTTAGACCTTAACATAAAGAATGATGAAGGTGATACACCTTTATGATTAGCACTTAATGGTTGCGAAATTCAGACAACTATACAACTGTTGCAAATGCGCAACATCGATGTTAAGCTTGTAGATGATGAGGATGAAGGACCTTTACTACATAGGTTTTTGTCACAACGTTATAGGAGAAAGTTTTATAACTTTAGTTCGGGTTTTAATTATGGTAATGAACAAAATTACATCATAGAACAAGATGTTGATATCATTCAGTTACTGATAGATAGTAACATAGACATTAACATACAGGACATTAACCAGCAAATAGCTCTTCATGTGTCGATCATTAACTCACACTATGATGTTGCTTATGCCATATTACAACAACAAGACGTAAATGTTAATGTTCAAGATCGTGATGGTGACATTACATTACATGTTTTGTTTATTCAGCAGTGTTATGATGATAGTAGTGATGTTATTAATTTATTGTTGGATATGGAAAATATAAACATTAACATTCGAAACAGTCAAGGTAAGACACCATTACATATACTCATTGATAATTTTGGTAGGTATGAACCATGTTATGATAGTGATGATGATAGTAATGATAACAGTGATATGGCATTTATCGATAAGTTATTGTTAAGACCAGATATCGATGTTGGTATCAAAGATAACAATGGTAACAAAGTATTACATTTGGCAGTTGGGTACGTAAATAATATTGTGGTTGAAAAATTGTTACAAAGATGTGACATTGGGGTTAATGACAAGAACAATAGTAACTTGACACCATTTAAATACTTTGTTCATAAGTTTAAACAAAAGGAACATTTGTGTAGTGATCCACCTGTTATGTTGACATATAGTCATCTGTTAGACGGATACGATGTTGATGTTAATAGTTTCAGGGACAAAGATGGTAAGACGTTACTACACATTGCTTGTGATGGTTACATGAATGGTTTGATTGCCAAGATATCACAACGGCTTGACATTAATGTCAACGCTGTAAATAAGTATGGATGGACACCACTCATGTGTTCAATACCATTTGCACCTGTTGACTCAATACATGATCTTGAACAGTATTTATTAAATCCAAGAACCAATGTTAATACAATTAATAACCAGGGCAGAACTGCTTTAGATATAGCTTGTAGTGAACATAATGGTTATGAGGAGATAGACTTAAGTGTTATCAAGCGTCTACTTGCTGTTAAAGCTGTTACGTATTATGACTTGTCAAATACAAACTTGGCTAAGTTGGAAAACACCAGGGTCGATGAACCTAACATGACACAAAATTGTGTTTTTATAGAAGATTATAATTATGTTCTTGAGTACAGATCAAACACTAACATTCTATTGAAAATGCAATTGGGGTTGGATCCCGTATCTAAAGTGTTTGCAATGATAGTACTGCTTTGTGATGATTATTATAGGTTGAAACAAAGTAGTCGCTTCTATAACATATGTTGTAAGTTACCAATGAACCTTCAAATGGTAATGTGTCATAGGTTATTCGACTCAATGAGGAATAATGTTACAAGTAAACTCTTCACAGCACGGGCTAAAAGGTTATTAAACCAATAAATTGTATTACTTAACTGTTAAGTAATAATATTTTATATTTTTACATGTAAAAATGTACTATATATTATACAATCACACAGTAAACTTTATAGATGTTAATGACAACAAGTTAATTTAATTATTTATATCTTTACTTGAATTAATTTAACCTTTACAATTTATCGTTTAACTTACACAGTGTGTCATTAACACAACATTTTAATAATATGTGTCTTTTTAATTATGTTATAAAGGAAAGGAAATATAGTATGTATAGTTAAATTATTACATTCTATAAATGTAAAATATTATAATTACATAAGTCACAGTAGTATTTAATTAGACACACATCATTGCTATCATTACTTATTTTTAATATTATTGTTTCCAATACAATCAACATACATTATATTAACTCTACTTTGGATGAGAGTATACAAACCATTGTTTGTGTTTATTTTTATTTAGATATTATCACTCACATATGCAATAAACATCGATGTTTAGTTATTAACTCTCAAAGTATTTTAAAATACAACAGAGAATGTCATATGAATACATGATTGTAAAAAATGTAGGTGAGAAGTAGATTCAGAAAATAGTTAGTATACTCTCCCCAAAGTAAAATTAACATCATGCGTGTTGAATATATTAGAATATATTTAATTTTAGTATTTTATATTTATACCAGTTAATGTAACATATGTACCAATTTAAACATTATAAATTTATAACTTGTTATAATGACATCTTCTTAATCTTCATAAGAGATGTGAGTTGTTTATCTATGATATCTTTATTTTGTTGTGTTAATAATGCCAACTAGTACATAAGTAATGTGTCATTAAAGTTATTGTAATGTTAAAATTTTAACGGTTGGTAATTACCAAATAATAAACAATATCTCAGTAGAATAATTAACCTGCTAACTTTAATGGTTTCGTGATGTACTTAAACATAATTCGGGGTGAATGTTGGTAAGTAAGTGTTGTTGAGTGAGTCATTACATGTTACCTGTCATTCATTGACAAGATAAGAAAAATATATAATCTAGTTTAATGCTTGTTTTTATCTACACTTGTGTAATGATATACCATATTTTGTTATATTTGAAAAATTATAAAGATGTATGACATGATAACATATGCCATATATAAAATAATTGAAATGGAAAATGGATATTAAAAATAGTTAGTATACTCTCCCCTAAGTAACATAAACAATAGTACGTACTGTACTCGAGTAATACTTTATAATTACAATAACATGAACTATAATATATAGTTCACCAAATTGATTTATATTGTCAACATAACAGTAAAATGTCGACCAGCCAGAGTGTTATAGCCAATAATTCTGGGCGTGAAATTAGTTATGGTTCATGTCGTATTGTTGATAGACAACAACTTGTTCTTATTGCCACTAGCAAACAATCACCTTCTATGTCTCCCATTGCTAATCCTAATAAACCATTCATATTTCCTCCTAAGAAGAAAAAGAATAATGTGCTTCCAAACACTGTTGTACCAGTACCTAATCAAGAAGCTAAAAGTGGAAGTGGAAGTCGATCCCAAGTCAGTAAAATAAAAGTTAAAGATAATAACACCACATCAAACTCAAACATTAATGATGATGATGATAAAGACAAAGATAGTAACAAGAACAAAACAGCAGATGAGTTGGATATTCTTATTAAAGAACACGTACCAATATCTTATACTAATCATGTAATTAACAGGATGCAAAGTTGTGTTTTTGACGGGTCTGGTATGTGTTTTGCACTATGTAGTTTGTTTTTCCTCCTCAGTAGAGGACATATAGATGAGGTCAATAATCTATTCACTTTCTTCGATATTGAAACATATACAATTGTTACACGTGATCTGAGTACGTTAGGTCACTATCTATCTGGTCCATTTGCTAAATGGATTTATGATCACATTATCAAATTAAAAGATTATGATAAGAAACTTTTTAACAGGCAACCATATTACTCGGAGGTAATATATAAGCCGTTTTATGATCGTGAAAGATTTGAAGGCAATTTTAGTGAAGAGTGGTCCAGATTGGAAGACTTTTCTTTATGGGAAGATATACTTGAGTGGGAGAAAGATGTTCTTGACAAAAGTAATTATGAACTTGAATTTGTGAGCGATTGTTTAGTTAAATCACATCCAGGTCAAAGACCTGTTTTTGATGGGAAGTACGAAGAGTTATATTCTTTATACACTAGTGAGAAACAGTTGCTTAAAAGATATGATATGTTTATTGACACATGGTACAAGAAGGGCTCTTTAGTACCTATTCCACTTGGAGCTATCGCTGTTAACGAGAAACAACACAAACTTATACGTGACACTATTCGTAATGAAATTACCATCTTCAGTGAGTTTCATCGTATACTACTCCAAGAATCATCAAGAGGTTATAAGAATTTGGTGGTTGAGATCAAGAACAGAGCACGCAATGAACTATCTAAGTCGAAATCAAAGGTAACATATTACGGTAACTATATCGGTATTAGTAATAATAAGGCTCTTAATCTCGAAACTCTGACTAAGGTCAATAGAAGAGATACTCTTAATATAAGATCTTTCTCCCCTCATGATTATGATTCTAATATTAACATAGATATTATTGATGATATTCTGTTCCAAATGGCTGGTGGTGACGCGTTATATTTTGAATACTTAAAGGAGATCCTGGGACTAATTCTTCTTGCTGATCCTAAACATACATACATATACATGATGACGGGTTCATTTGAAAGCAGGAAAGTCTTATGTGAGTTGATTGAATTGGCACTCAACACAATGATTGCTTTCATGAACTCAACTCACCTGTCTAAACATGTTGATGCTGAGCTAAAGACTACAATGCGTGACAAGAGAATTGTAGTGTTCCATAATGTTTCCAACAAAACTAATATTAGCAAGGAGGTACTTAGGGAGTATTTTAACAGGATTTCGCACAGAAATTTTGGAGGTAAGGCTTATATGCCCAATGTGAGCTTTATTCTTGAAGGGGATATTGCCCCAAAGTTGGATGACTACAAAGATAAAGTACTCCATATTAACCTTCAAGATATTGACCCTGTATATTACGATCAAATTGGTGATCTGGGTCAAGCCTTCTTCGTGAGACAATGTCAGTTAGCATACAACGCTAGTGATCCAAATTTTGTTTTTCAACCATTCGACGCACCATCTTCTCCGTCACAAGACGATTACGAATCTAGTTCACGTGTTACTAGAGAGAACATTAACTATTCCATGAATCAATCTATTGCCAAAAAAAGCAAGAGAAAAGGGAAAGGGAAAGGAAAAGATAAGGACACCGAAGGGAAACAGGAGATCTTACCATTTGGTCAAATAAATGAGGAGGAGTGGTCATATGAGAAGAAGGTAGTTGCTCAGTTTATAATGAGAAGGGTTGATACCGATAGTGACCGTGATCCAGCTGAGAAACCTTATGTTCAGGAGTTTGCGGACATGAGAAAAAACTTCGATAAGTACTTGATTGAAATTAGCCTTAAACATTTAATAAACGGTATGTCTATTATAGGATTTGGTATACACATGTCGGATATACTAACGACATGGAGTGTACCCTATAAGCATGACAAAGTTAAATTTGGAATAAACAAGGGTAATAGGACTTATGTAGGTATATATACGTACGATCATGATATATACCCATCGGATAACAATCAATAGCTCAATGTTCAAAAAAGTAATACAATCTTATATAAGATTGGAAAATAACAATATTGTCGAGAATAATACGTATTAGATATGTATTATAATAATCTTATAACACTTTATGTAGAATTGTACGTTATACATTAAGTGTGACACACCTAACGTTTAACAAAACAATATTGGATAATAAATATTTATTATCCAATATTTATAATTAACATAATATTTATATGCTTTTACTTCTATTCCAACCTATACACTCTTAACCAATATAATATTGGTTATTATTTTTAACTATTGTGTAATGAGTATTATTGTTATAGATTTAAATCTATAATTCAATGTTCTGATACAATCAGCACACACTATGTTAACCTTACTTTGGGGAGAGTATACAAACTATTCTTTCCATCCACATTTTACCCATTTTTTATGATCATATATACATTAACATCTTGTTGTATTTTTAAAATATTATAAATATCTCTATGGTAAAAAAGATTTGTTATGTTTATGGATAAGGCCTAAGCAAAAGGTGGATATTAAATATAACTTGTATATGTATAATCTTCTCATCATTGGTAAGAAGATTACATATATTATATCTTGGTGAGATATATTTGTTTTGAATTATAATTGGTCATAACATATAACCAATATTACAACTACTAATTTTAGAATAAACACTATATTTTACACACTCTTGTATATTTTTCTCTTATCCACTCTTCCTAATGATCTTTAACAATTAACTTATAAGTGTAACACTAGGAAGATTAGTAATCTGATGATATTTGTTGAATAGTAATATCGGTTTATCCAATGTTACTGTTCAATAAATAAACGAGTAATATAATGTTTTAACAGTTAACTATATTTACAATGAACTATAACTATATAACACCATATATGGTACGTTATATAATTAGAGTATTTGGACATTAATGTTTATTGCACTAGTTATATTACGTAATTTTAAATTTACTTTGTGTTGTTACAACCAACACATACACTGCATTAACCTTATGTTCGAGAGAGTATACAAACTATTTTTCTATCCACCTTTTATTTTTACTCTTATGATTACAAATCTATATAATACAAATCTATATAATACAACATTATAACAATAATCTCTATACAATATTTTAAAATGTATAGAGAAGACAATATTGGATCATAACCATAAAAATACAAACATAGAGTGGATACAAAAAATGGTTTGTATACTCTCCCCAAAGCAATTATAACAATGTGTGTATTATGTGTAACATGATAAAGTATATTAAATATAAACATAATAATGTTTTTACTATATTGTAATTATAACCAAAATTATAATTACAATATAAACGTGTAACTATTATACACTGTAATGTTATTCTATCTGTTCACACTAATTCAGAGTAAAAATAACATTATAACACTTGTTTATTATAAATAAGAACTTAAATTATGTGTAGTGGATAATACAAATAAACTAAAGAAGAATGTATATCGCCAACTGACTGTTTATATTGTTAACAATTTATTGGTAACTGTATGTCATATCATGTGACACATATACACACTTAAAACTTATCTAATTATATATTTAGATAGGATTATTACTTTACAATAAAGTAATAAGATACTCATATAACAAAATGACATATATGGTGTATATTATCTCTTTCTACACAATCTTTATCACAAAGTAAACACACGCATATATACATAATTTAATTTAGTTATTTACTTTGTAAAGAATGTAACAATTAATAGTTTATGTTGTAGTTATTCATAACTACAACATGAGACATGATAAGTTAATATTACTTATTGGTCAATCTTGTTAAGTGATTAAGTGTGAGACAATGCAATATAGTTAGTCTATTACTTTAATAAAATATAAAAGTACACAACTGTCTAGTGTGTTGAGTAAATGTAAATATGTTTATTTTATTTTCTTTGAAACAATCAGTACATACAACGTTATTCTTATTTTGAGGAGAGTATACAAACTATTTTTTCTATCTTCTTATTATTATTTGAATCCCATAACCATACAATCATGTTGTTGTTCTTCGTTATAATTTTAAAAATATAATGAAGTATATAGTTTGATGTTATTTACATACTCATGTATATACAATAAATAAAAATTAAGGTAAGAGGGATGAAAGTGGTTAATGTTCCTTATCTTGTTACAAGATTATCATTGCATGTATGTTGTAAAACAAAATATTTTGTTTTACAACATACACACATAACATTATAATAGTAACAGATATTGTAATTTAAATATTGTGGTTAGGTACCTTTGTAATTTGTTAGAAAGTAAACATAAAGTTTACCTACTGTTGGTAGTATTGCATTATTAATACAATGTTTAATAATTATTGGTAATATTGTAAATTACAAATTAATAAGATTGTGGATAGTGTGTTAGAATGACAAAAGTGCTTACTAGCAGTGATATTGCTTATACTATATAACCAAATCTAGATTAAAGTAAATATGATCAGGTGACATATTGTGTAGATTATCGCTTCCTTGCAATATAGAGGACACATAAACAAGTTTAATTTCTACCTTTTACTTTAACATCTTATATATATTATCTATGACTGTATAGTTTAATACTTTCAATAAAATATAAAGGATGTTAAACTTTGTTAAAAGAGGTTGATAAATAAAAATTTTAATAAACAGTGGAAACTAAAAATAGTTTATGTACTCTCCCCAAAGTAATTAGAGACTCAACAATTACGTCGCATAATTAAACTCTAATAAAATAGTAATATAAACCACGTGATATAGATTATAAAATTAACTTATATCTTACATATTGTAATTGCTATTACTGGCAATTTACCAATTAACTTATTTCTCATCCATTTTTAATATAAACGCATATACTAGTTATTATACAATTGCCGATAACAAAATTATACTCTATTAGTACTAATACCGATAATACTATTAATTTACACATGTTAAATATGTCACAGCAATAGTTAATATAGTACAATGTGTTAACACTAATCGGTCTCAAAATTAGCACTTCCATCTTTAGTGATAGTTTCAATTAGTAATATTAAATAGTACCATTAGTATTATTTTACATCTACTGCTATATAACACCAATTTGTAATTTCTATTCATTGAACATCAGAAAGAATAGTAATTGTAGTATTTGGAATCGTTAATAACATGCTATTAACAATAACCAAGTGTTCTAGTCATATACTAATTAAAGTATATATGTACTTGTAGGAATTAAACATTTACAACAAAATTTTACAACTACTGGTTGTAAATTAAAATATAGTTTGGTAATAATATTTACATACTAGGTGTAACCAATTTAACAGTATTGACATATATAATATTAGTAGTTACTATATACAAGTGTACTAATTATTTCTATCCTTTTATCTACCATCTAGTCTTCAATGTATGTAACATATATTTATTAGAATATAAACATTTATAGTATTTTTAAATAACAAGAAGAAGTTAATGTATATGTGTATATCATAAAACATAAGTAGAAAGAAGATACAAAAAATAGTTTGTATACTCTCCTCAAGGTAAGAAAAGATATACGTATATGGTATCTCATTTGAACATACAGTTTTAAATTATAGATAGTTATATAATATAATAATTACTGTTAATAGATATCCTACTTTTATATTTGCTAATAATTACGTTGGTGGTTATGTTAATCATTGCTACAATATTTTTTTTACAACTGTAAATTTTTAGGTTAGATAGATTATCCAAATACAAGTTTAATTTAGAGAGGGATAGTATTACAAGTAAACCTTTTATGATATAGAAAAGAACATTATTAAACCACTAACAACTACTTAAATATTAAGTAGTAAAGTATAATTCGTTAATGACACACTATGATATAGAACACATCTCAAAATATTGTACAACATAATATTGTGCAAGATTTAATATCCAATAAATATTATGTTCATGTCACTAAATTGCAACATTCAAATAGCGCTTGAATGAGTACATGAGATAGTAATTGAACGTACTGCATAATAGTAATTACGATAATTTCTATAATTTCTATATTATAATGGTTCATATATGTTGTAGTGATTAGTATTAATAGTATAATAATATTAAAAAAATAATAAGAGTTGATATGTTTGTTTATAATTACAAATCATAAACAAACAGTAGATACAAAAAATAGTTTGTATACTCTCCCCAAAATAAAACCAACATAGTATATACTGTCTGTATTAGGATAAAATATATTAAAGTTAAATAACATATTATTATACATATAAATAAGTAGTGTAATTGTATAAATATATTATAATAAATAATAATACAATATGTAACATGACTATAGTAAGTTAATTATTTAACTATATTATTTACCTGTGTACGTGTAACACTATTACATTATTTAATCTTAATACAAACTATTACTACATGGACGATAAATAGCATGTCAATATTAATTTGGGGAGAGTATACAAATCATTTTCAATGTCCACCAATTAGTCTCGTATTTATGACAACTACAATCATTAAGATAATGTCTGGTTATATTAATTGTAATTATAACTACTAAATGTATGTTGTAATAGATAATAATCACAAGTTGTATGTTAATAACAAGTAAAAAAATATATAGTAGAATATATGGAAAGTAAATATATGTTACATACAATATATAACTCGTTATAATTTGCAGATGTAAAATTTGGTTACAAATATTTATTCTACCTTATTTTAACCCACTCTAAAAGAAGATAATAAGATACCAACATTATGTTGAATTGCAATATGTTATCTGTACATGTAGGTTGTCAATGAAAGTAACATAAATGTTAGATGATAGAGATACTATCTAGTTTTATTATTTTCATCCAGTAAGTATTATGTCAACTGTTTGATGTTTGTTGTTTACCTTATGGTAAGGTAAATAAAATTATATAAGAATATATGTGTTCACACACACACACATGAACTGTTAAACAGCGGAGTTGTGTACCACATGAGATTGTTTTCGTTGTTTCCGTGATCTAGTCTTACCATAGGGAATAAAGATATCCATAGTTGAATTTCCACCGTATGTGATAATAACATTGTCCTCCTTATGAGGAGGACTAACTCGAGGATATCCATCATCTGGTGAACGCCAAACATTCGTCTTCCTAATATCACCCTTCTTCCAAGTCACATAATCTTCAAGATTACGTTGGAATACCCTGTCGCATTCCTGCTTGTTCAAATGACGGACTAGCTGACGACTGTGCTTCTTCCACTCAGTTTGTCCGTTGTCATTATGTTGGATATTCCAAGACTTACCCATTCCCGGATTTTTTTGTTCCCGGTTCGTTTGTATATCTTAAATTTTTATTTTATCATTTTATATTGTATATTCCAATGTTTTCAACACAGATGTAACACTACATCGTTTTAATACACACACACACCACTATATATTTAATTTTAATTTTAAACATATAAATAACAAACCACATTAACAACAAACCACATTAACAACAAACCACATTAACAACAAACCACATTAATAATAAACCACATTAATAATAAACCACATTAACAACAAACCACATTAATAATAAACCACATTAATAATAAACCACATTAACAACAAACCACATTAATAATAA
>Ga0302300_1001029_pt1 | contig 16726 bp, 11 predicted proteins | sample III_Palsa_E1_1_FD_198756 | JGI IMG/M metagenome (GOLD analysis project Ga0302300, IMG submission 198756) | Peat permafrost microbial communities from Stordalen Mire near Abisko, Sweden - III_Palsa_E1_1 | ecosystem: Environmental > Terrestrial > Soil > Palsa > Peat permafrost | place: Sweden... | reverse complement strand
GAAGTAGCCCAGTTTAATGAACGCAAACGCGCTGATCTGCGCAAGCACAATATCGGTTTCGTTTTCCAAAGCTTTAACCTGATTGATGAGCTTACTGTATTTGAAAATGTAGAGTTGCCATTGATCTACACCGGTGTGCCTGCATCAGAGCGTGTTAAAAGGGTAGAAGAGGTGTTGGACAAAATGCAGATCATGCATCGTCGCAATCACTATCCTCAGCAGTTATCCGGTGGTCAGCAGCAACGTGTGGCTATTGCCCGCGCGGTGGTAAATAAACCTAAACTGATCCTTGCGGATGAGCCTACCGGTAACCTGGATAGCAGCAACGGTAACGATGTAATGGAATTACTGATCGACCTGAACGAACAAGGCACCACCATTATCATGGTAACTCACTCTGAGCATGATGCACGTTATAGCCATCGCATTATCCGTTTGCTGGATGGCCAAACCGTGATGGAAAACATCATGATATAATTAATAATTGGTTTTAGTTAAGTAGTTAATAGATGTCTCCGGCGCCCCCAACAGGGCGCATATGGAGAATTAAAACAAAAGGTAAGATTATGATTCAGAATTACTTTAAAATAGCGTGGCGAAACATTGCAAAACATAAAACTTTTTCGTTTATCAATGGCGGAGGACTTGCCTTAGGTATAGCAAGTTGTTTAATGCTATTGTTATATGTTTCCTATCATTTAAGTTATGATCATCAGTTTAAAAACCTGGATAATATTTATGTTGTTGAAAACAATCAGCATGGTGATGGTAAGATTTATACTTTCGCTGCAACACCGGGTGTTGCGGCCTCTACTATAAAAAGTGAGGTGCCGGGTGTTGTACAGTCAGTACGTGTTAATGATTACGGTGCTGGCAGCCTCATTAGTTACAATGATAATAGTTTTAAAAAGGCTGGCTTATATGCCGATCCTGCTTTCTTCTCCGTATTTTCTTACCATTTTATTAAAGGCAACGCACTAAACGCATTAACCCAACCTAATTCAATTGTAATTACTGATGATTTTGCTAAAACACTGTTTGGCAATGCCGATCCTATAAATAAAATAGTTAAGCGTAACAACAGCTTACCGATGACTGTTACCGGCGTTATAGACAATGTACCCGCAAACGAGTCGTACCAATTTGATTTTGTTATGCCATTTGTTCAATTTGAGAATGATAATTCCTGGGCTAAAAATCCTGACTGGGGAAGTAATTTTTGCCAAACTTATGTTCAGCTAAAGGATGCCTCATCACTAAACAGGGCTAACTCAATATTAAAATCTATTGTTGCCAGGCATAGTAATGGTAACACTAACCAATTTTTTCTTTTTCCATTTTCAAAAAACCATTTATATGAAAAGTTCGAAAACGGAAAATCAACAGGAGGTAGCATTAGCCAGATCCATTTATTTGAAGCGCTTGCATTATGTATTCTGCTCATTGCTTGTATCAATTTCATGAACCTATCCACCGCCCGTTCAGAAGAAAGAGCTAAAGAGGTTGGTATCCGCAAAGCTATAGGATCAAACAGGGCATCATTAATGTGGCAGTTTATTACAGAGTCACTTATACTGTCGTTTATATCAACTATAGTAGCAGTGATTATATTAGTTTTATGCCTGCCATTTTTTAATACATTGTTAAATATTAAATTGATACTTCCTGTATCAGAATGGTATGCCTGGATATTGGTTATCGCAATTGGTTTTTTTACAGGTTTTATCTCTGGCAGTTATCCAGCATTCTATTTATCCTCATTTCAACCAATAAAGGTGTTAAAAGGAGTATTTAAAGGCGGCAAAAGCGCATTGCCTATACGCAAAGTATTAGTTGTTGTACAATTTGCATGTGCCGTTTTTTTAATAACAGCCACCATTTGTGTTTACCAGCAAATACGTTTTATACAAAACATGGGTAATGGATACAATAAAAACAATCTTGTTGAAATACCAATGGAGGGTGATTTGAACAATAAAGCCGACTTTTTAATAAACGATCTTAAAAAAAGTGGTGCTATAACATATGCCACAATTACATCTCGAAGTATTACACAAAATGGGAGCAATACATGGGGAGTAAGCTGGCCGGGAAAAGATCCGAATCAGCAAATTTTAATTGATATATTTTCTGTAGGATATGATTTTACAGAAACTGCCGGTGTTAAATTGTTGGCTGGACGAGAGTTTTCGAATGCTTATCCGGTTGACACAGCGAGTAAATCCCGAACTGTAATGATTAATGAAACCGCAGCAAAAATTATGAACCTGAAACAACCCATAGGTGCAGTAATAAATTGGGGAGATCAGCCAATGACTGTAATCGGTGTTTATAAAGATTTTGTATGGGGTTCGCCGTATAAAAAAATACCGCCAATGATTACTTATTGTAATCTGGACGGTTTTGTAATGGCAATGCGATTAAACGCTGCTCAAAGTATAGCAGCTGATATCAGCCAGATAAGTAAAAGTTTAAAAGCGGTAAATCCAGTATACCCTATAACAATAAATTTTGTTGATAGTGAATTTGAAAAGAAATTTGAGAATGAAAAGGTTTTGGCTACGTTAGCTAATTTATTCGGCGGGCTTGCCATTGTTATTTCATGCCTTGGCTTATTTGGCCTCGCAGCTTACGCCGCCGAACAGCGGACTAAGGAAATTGGCGTACGTAAAGTTCTTGGTGCAACCATAAGTAATTTAGCCGGATTATTATCAAAAGACTTTTTAAAATTAGTTTTTATAGCCATAATTATTGCAGTACCTGTTTCTGTATTTGTTTTGAATAAATGGCTGCAAAATTATGAGTTTAGAATTAGCTTAAGCTGGTGGATAATGGCTTTAGCAAGTTTAATAACTATTGGCATAGCAATAGCAACCGTTAGTTACCAAGCTATAAAAGCAGCTTTAGCAAATCCTGTTAAAAGCTTACGCAGCGAATAAATAAATTAAATCGATCATCAAAATTATCATGATAAAAAATTATTTAATAACCGCCTGGAGAAACTTGCAGAATAACAAGAGCTATGCGACCCTTAATATTGTTGGTTTAGCTGTTGGTATTGCTGCCTGCCTTCTAATTTTTATGATTATAAAGTATGAAACCAGTTTTGATACTTTTCATACAAAAAAGGATAATATATACAGAGTTCTGACTTTACAGTCGGGGCCTGATGGGACAGAGTATTTAAGCGGTGTGCCATTTCCAACCACGCAAAGCCTTCGTTTGGATTTTCCTCAGCTTAAAGAGGTTGCAAGTATCTTAAGATCGGGTGGTAAGATATATAGTTTAAATGCAGATCAAACCAGCGCACCAAAAAAGTTTAAAGAGGATGATACTTATTATACCGAACCTGAATTTTTTGATGTGTTTGATTTTAGCTGGCTGGCTGGCGACAAAAAAACAGCACTCACCGAGCCTAATACGGTAGTTTTAACTCAAACAGAAGCTGAGAAATTTTTCGGTGATTGGAAAAGCGCTATGGGCAAAACCATTAAACTTGATAACACTACTGATCTTAAGGTAACCGGAATATTAAATGACCCACCGGCAAATACCGATTTCCCGTTAAAGGTATTGATATCCTACAGTTCTTTAAAGGATAAAGATAGCGGATATGCCGAAAGTTTAACAAACTGGTCGGGCATTAACGGCGAACATTATTGTTTTGTAGTATTGCCAAGCAGCCAAACTGAGAGCCAATTTAACAATCAACTTACAGGGTTTGTTAAAAAGCACTTTACTCCTGGCCCAATAAAGCAAAGTATGCAGTTACAGCCCTTATCGAATATCCATTATAATGCGGAAGTTAGTAAGTACACACGGGGCACGTTTAGCCATCAGCTACTTAATGCGATTGCCTTAATAGGTGCATTTTTACTGGTTATTGCTTGTGTTAACTTTATTAACCTGGCAACCGCGCAGGCGGTTAACCGTTCAAAGGAAGTTGGTATACGTAAAGTACTGGGCAGTACACGGGAGCAACTCGTATTTCAATTTATTAGTGAAACATTTATCATCACATTTATTGCTATTGTTATTGGTATTATAGTGGCGTTTGCAGCTTTACCATATTTTAATAGTTTACTTGATATTAAATTAAGTACCGCCTTTTTAGAAGATCCAACTATAATCATATTTATTGTTAGCTTATTAATTGTAGTAACTCTTTTAGCTGGTTTTTATCCTGCCATGGTATTATCTGGATTTAATCCTATAGCGGCCTTAAAAAATAAAATAGCTGCCAGCAGTACAAGTGGGGTATCACTACGAAGGGGTTTGGTGGTGTTACAATTTGGTATTGCCCAGGTATTAATTATTGGCATGTTAGTTATTATTAACCAAATAAATTATTTTAAAAATACATCACTTGGTTTTGTTAAGGATGCCGTAATTAATGTTGATTTACCGAATGACAGTGTAAGCTTAACGCGTATTAATACCCTGCACGATGAGCTTATGCAACAACCGGGAGTTAAAGGCGTTAGTTACAGTTTTTCGAGTCCTTCCGACAATTCGAATTGGAATGATAATTTCACCTATGATAATGCTGCAAAATCAGCAGACTTTCAGGCTAATATGAAGTTTGCGGATGCTGAATATTTTAATGTATATCATTTACAAATGGTTGCCGGGCGCCCATATATTAAAACAGATACAGTACATGAATTTGTAGTTAATGAAACACTACTTAAAAAGGTGGGAGTATTAAATCCTAATAAGGCTATTGGTAAATATATTTCGGTAGCTGGTAAAAAAGCATTAATTGTGGGGGTAGTAAAAGATTTTAATGTTACTTCATTAAAAAAACAAATACCTCCCGTTATTATGTCGGCAAACAAAAGTATCTATCAGGTTATCAATATAAAACTTCAGCCAACAGATCTTAAACAAACATTATCATCAATTGAACATTTGTGGATCAGCACTTTCCCGAATTATGTTTATGAATATAAGTTTCTTGATGAAAAAATAGCCAATTTTTATAATGACGATACAAGGCTGTCGCAACTCTTTAAAATATTTTCGTGTGTAGCCATTTTTATTTCTTGTTTAGGATTATATGGCTTAATATCATTTATGGCCTTACAACGCATTAAGGAGGTTGGTATCCGTAAAACATTGGGTGCATCGGTAGGTAGCATCATTTACCTGTTCTCTAAAGAATTTACAATACTTATTCTTGTCGCCTTTGCTATTTCGGCCCCGCTGGGTTGGTTTGTAATGCATAAATGGTTGCTGACATTTACTTACAGATTTTCATTTGGCCCGGGTATTTTCATCATCGCGATAGCAGCATCGGTAATTATTGCCTGGCTAACTGTTGGCTATAAGGCTTTAAGGGCTGCATTGGCTAATCCTGTAAAAAGTTTACGCAGCGAATAATATACGATAGGTAATATGATTAAAAACTATTTTAAAATAGCGTGGCGAAGTTTGTGGAAGCACAAGGTTTTTACCACTATTAATGTTATCGGTTTATCAATTGGAATCAGCGCGGCTTTGGCAATATACCTGATTGTTAATTTTGATTTAAGCTTTGATAAGTTTCATAAAGATGGCGATCGTATTTACAGGATAGTAACTAACTATTCCTATCAAGGGCAGGCGGGCTTTAACAGCGGTACTATGGGCCCAATGAGCGAAGCCGTAAAGAACCAGGTTACAGGTGTTGAACACGTTGTTCCCTTTTATGCACTTTATAATTTAAATATTTTAGTTCCCAAAAAAAATGATGCCGGTACACGATTTAAAAATCAAAACTACGTGGTATTGGCTAATGATGAATATTTTAAAGTGTTTAATTATAAATGGCTGGCTGGTATATCAAAAAATGCTTTGGATGCCCCATATAAGGTGGTTTTAACATCATACCAGGCTAAAAAATACTTTCCCAATTTGTCATATGATCAAATGATCGGCAAAACGGTTACATATGATACCATTAAAACAACAGTAACGGGTATTGTTCAAACCATACAGCAAAACACCGACCTTAATTTTCGCGATTTTATCTCGTACAGTACTAATCAAACCAACAAAACACTTGCAGACCAAATGCAATTGACAAAGTGGGGGCCAACCTCATCACAAGCACAATTGTTTATAAAACTATCACCTCAAACAAAAGTGGCAACTATTGAGCGGCAAATAAATACAATATTCTATAAAAATTACAAGGAGCGCGCAGGCGTATCTCACGCTTTCAAACTGCAGCCACTAAGTGATATTCATTTTAATGGTAACTATTGGAATTATTACGGAGAAAATATTGTAAGTAAAACTACCTTGTACGGCTTATTAGCAATAGCCGCTTTTTTACTTTTGTTAGGTTGTATCAACTTTATTAATTTAACTACTGCGCAGGCAACACAACGTGCCAAAGAAATAGGCATTCGCAAAACAATGGGTAGCAGCCGCAAGCAATTAATAGCCCAGTTTTTAAGCGAAACGTTTTTTGTTACGCTAATGGCGGTAATTATATCCATGATACTAGCTCCATTTATTATCAAGCTATTTGCCGGTTTTATTCCGGCCGGTATAAAGGTTGATTTTATTCAGCAGCCTAGTGTACTGGTATTCCTGGTTGGGTTAACTATTGTGGTCAGTCTGTTATCTGGTTTTTATCCGGCCATAATGTTATCGGGTTATAAGCCGGTACTGGTACTTAAAAATCAAGTTGCTTCAAATAGTAGTAAAAGCCGTAATGCTTATTTACGCAAATCGTTAACCGTTACCCAGTTTATTATCGCCCAGTTTTTTATAATGGCAACATTAGTAGTGAGCAAGCAAATTTATTATGCAACGCATAAGGACCTCGGCTTTAAAAAAGATGCCATTTTGATTTTAAATACCCCATGGAAAAATCTTACCGTTGCAAAAAATAAGGTGTTGCTTAACGATATCCGCTCAATACCACAAATATCGCTGGCAAGTTTAGGCGGGCCGGCACCAGCCGAGGATGGGAGTAACTCCACAGAAAGCACTTACAGAGATGGGAAGAAAGAAGTTAAAATTGAACTTGATGAAAAGTTTGGTGACGAAAACTATATCAAGGTTTACCATATTAAACTTTTAGCAGGTCGAAACCTTCGTGAATCCGATACCTCTAGCGGCTTTTTAATTAATGAAACGTACGCTAAGTTGATTGACCCTCAACATCCACTGGATGCAGTCGGTAAACAAATCGCAAATTTTAATGGCGATAAAACTATGCGGGTAATTGGGGTTATAGGCGATTTTAACCAAACATCGTTACATGATGCCATTGACCCCATGGCTATACTTAAAGGGAATCTGGATTATAATAATGCCAGGATCCATATTGCACTAAAGCCAGAAATAACGGGCGGAGATGAGTGGAAAACAGCTATTGCCCAAATGGGTGCGTATTGGAAACAAGTTTACCCGGATGATGATTTCGATTACGAGTTTTTTGATCAAAATATAGCCAAGTTTTATGATGGCGAGCAGCACACAGCAACCTTATTAAGCTGGGCTACGGGCCTGTCTATATTTATTAGCTGCCTTGGTTTGTTGGGATTGGCTATTTACACTACTAACCAACGCACTAAAGAAATTGGCGTGCGCAAAGTGCTTGGTGCATCAGTTACACAGATTGTAACCTTGCTCTCAACAGAGATGGTACTGCTTATTTTACTGGCATTTTTAATCACAACACCAATTGCCTGGCTTGCCATGAATAAATGGATGCAATCCTTTGCCGACCGTACCGCCATAAGCTGGTGGATTTTTGCACTAAGCGGTGGCGGAATGATAATAACAGCATTGTTTACATCAAGTTTTCAAACTATTAAAGCAGCTATAACCAACCCTGTAAAAAGCTTACGCAGCGAGTAATTCGGAACAAAAATAACTGTATCATAACCGAACGCTTCCTGTTGCGTTAGCGAACAGTTATTAATAAGACGACAAGTGTTAATTGATTGAAATTCAAATTATTAATATTTTGGTATATTATTCACTATCTATCAATAAGATTTAGTAAAATTTAATAAATACATAATGTTATCACTTCAACATATTTCAAAATACTATCAAAACGGAGGAACCAAAAACTACGTGATCAATGATATCAGCCTTGATATTGAACAAGGCGAATTCGTTTCGATCATGGGTCCATCGGGTTCGGGTAAATCATCATTGCTTAACATTATTGGTATGCTTGATGAGCCATCAAGCGGTTACCATTATTTCGCTGGTGAAACTGTTCATCAGCTTAAAGAAAAACAGCGTTCGGCTTTGTATAAAAAATATATCGGCTTTGTTTTTCAAGCTTATCACCTTATAGATGAGCTTACCGTTTATGAAAATATCGAAACGCCACTAATTTACCAGGATTATAAAAGCGCTGAACGTAAAGCTATGGTTGCAGATATTTTGGATCGCTTCCAGATCGTTGGCAAAAAAGATCTATTCCCTGCACAATTATCCGGCGGTCAGCAGCAATTGGTTGGTATAGCCCGTGCGCTTATCGCTAGGCCCAAATTGCTGTTAGCTGATGAACCTACCGGTAACCTCAACTCAAAACAAGGTGATGAGATTATGCAGCTTTTTAAAAAATTAAATAAAGAAGATGGTGTAACCATTATACAGGTAACACACTCCAAAAAAAATGCCGAATACGGCAGCCGTATCATAAATTTATTAGATGGTAAAATTGAATCATCCAAACAACTCTAAAAAATGTTCTCTCGTAAATACACTTTAATTATTTTATTACTGGTAAGCGGTTTTAAAGTATCGGCGCAGCAAAACAATATATATACACTGCAGCAGTGCCTGGATACTGCTGTAAAATATAATCTGCAGGTACAACAAAGCTTTATTACTGCTGAAACTAATCGGATTAGTTATGTACAGGCAAAGGATAATCTTTATCCAACAGCGGTAGCTGGAGTGAGCAGGGAACTTACCACAGGGCGTTCACTTAACCCGGTAACCAATACCTATTTCAACCAATCTGTTACTTCTGATAACTATACTTTGCAAAGCAGTGCTGTATTATTTAATGGCCTGGCGTATCAAAATGCTATAAAGCAGGCTTCGCTTGCCTATCAATCCGGCAAAATGAATTACCAGGCTGCTAAAGATATTGTTACTGTAAATGTTATCACTAATTATCTGCAAGTGCTTGATCAGGAAGAGCAATTGGAGCAAACTAAAAGTCAATTATTAGTTGCACAACAAGGTGCAGATAGGGGAGAGATATTAGAAAAAGAAGGTGCAAATAAAGCTGAATCAGATGTTTATGACTTGCGCGGATCATTAGAAGCAAGCAAGGTAAACGTAGTTAATGCGCAAAATACCTTAAGTACCGCTATGTTAAGTCTTTTTCAGTTAATGAACATACCCTACAATAAAGATGCGCAGCTACAGCCTTTAAACGCACAGGATTTAACTGGAGATAAAGATGTAACACCAGATCAGGTTTATCAAGCTGGCCTACAGCAATTAGCAGTAGTAAAAGCAGCATCCTTAATGCGCGAAAGTGCCGAAAAAGGCGTAAAATATTATAGAGGATTGTTATATCCAACCCTCGCGCTTAGTGGTGGCATTGGTACAAATTATAGTAACTCCAATTTAAGTAGTTATGGTAACCAGTTTCAAAATAATTACGGTACCTATTTACAGTTGGGGTTAAATATTCCAATTTTTACCAATCACCTTAAAAAGAATGCGCTGGCATTGGCTAAGATCAATTTATTGAATTACCAATATCTTGAAGAAAATACTAAAGTAACTTTAAGGCAAAATGTAGAGCAGGCTTATTATAACATGACTGCAGCTTATAACAAATACCAGGCATTGGATAAAGAAGTAGAAGCTTATGATGAAAGCTTCCGTATATCAAAAATACGCTTTGAGGCGGGTGTTTTAACTTCAGTTGATTATATCACTTATAAAGATAAGATGGATGCCGCAAATCTTAGCCTTATCAGCTCAAGATATGATTACTTTATTTACAGTAAAATATTAGATTATTACCAGGGGAAATTAACATTCCCAACAAATTGATACTTTAAAACAACATTTTGGGCGTTTATTACGTATTATCGCAAGCCGGTCACTTTTTATATTCCGAATAATATGCGAAGAGTAATCTTTACCCTAATTGTCTTTTTGTTTTTTGCTGCATCTGCGTCAGCGCAATACCTGCCAAATTTTTCGTTTGGCCTTACCGCAGGCGGCAATTACTCCAACTTTCCATCTGCAGCTGATTATCAAACTAAAGGAAATATTGGCTATCAGGCTGGGATATTTACCCGGCTTGGCGGTTTGGGTTTAGAGTTTCAACCCGAATTATATCTGCAAAAAACAATGGTCACTATTTCCGATCAGGGCGAGGCTGGTGGAACAAATAAATCATATTTCACCACGGCTAATTTACCGCTGTTACTTGGCTATAAAATAGGGAATGATAACCTGGGCGTTCGGGTAAATACCGGGCCTGTTTTAGTTTTTAGGCTACAAAATGACCAGCAATTTGTTGATGGCCAGCGTTTAAATTACACCGATCAAAATTATGGATGGCAATTAGGCGGAGGGTTAGATTTTCATAATCTTTCTATAGATATCAGATATGAGGCCGGACTTAACAAACTTAGTTTTGGATACGGTGGTGATGAAAGCTCCAAAATGAACCTGATCAGTCTGTCAATCTCTTATAGTCTCTATTCAGACTATTCTCTCGATTAGTATTTCTGGGATATTTGTTAATAAATGTTTGTTTTACATTTATTAAGTTTGTTATATTTGTTTACCAATTAAAACAAATATAATCCTTTAAATAAATCATCATGCAAAAATATGTGTGGCTATTCGCCCTGTTTTTCGCTTGCTTAAACTTTGGCTGTTCAAAAAGTAAAGTTAGTCCAACGCAAACAACCACTACATCAACTGATACTGCCTTTTTTAAAGGGGCTGATGTAAGCTGGGTTACACAAATGGAGTCTTCAGGTTATAAATTCTACGATAAAAACGGCACACAACAGGATCTTTTTGCATTAATGAAGAGCTTAGGGTTTAACTCCATCAGGTTAAGGGCATGGGTTAACCCAACAAATGGTTGGTGTAACACATCCGATGTTGTAGCTAAGGCTGTTCGTGCTAAAAATGCAGGTATGAAAGTTTTAATAGATTTTCATTATAGCGATGTGTGGGCTGATCCGGGCGATCAGAATAAACCGGCGGCATGGGTAAATCTTTCTTTTACTAATTTGGTTACAACATTAAACACTTACACGGTTGGTGTAATGGATACCTTAAAAATGAATGGTGTAACACCAACCTGGGTGCAGGTAGGTAATGAAACAAATGATGGTATGCTATGGCAAGACGGCCGGGCATCTGTTAGCATGGCTAACTTTGCGGCTTTGGTGAGCAGCGGATACAGTGCTGTTAAATCGGTAAGCCCCTCAACAAAAGTTATTGTGCACATATCCAATGGTTATGATAACAGCCTGTTTGAATATATTTTTGACGGCTTAAAAGCAAACGGCGCTAAATGGGATATCATTGGCATGTCGCTATATCCAACAACTACAAATTACACCACGCTTGATGCCCAATGCCTTACCAATATGAATGATATGGTTTCACGCTATAGCACGCCGGTAATGATAGTTGAAGTGGGTATGGAAGCTGACCAGCCAACTATAACTGAAGCTTTTTTAACAGATATTTTACAAAAAGTGCATTCGGTACCTAATAAACAGGGTTTAGGTGTATTTTACTGGGAACCTGAATCTTATAATAGTTGGCAAGGCTATACCTTAGGCGCATTTGATAATACAGGAAAACCAACCGTGGCTTTAAACGCATTTGCTAATTGAGACTATAGCAACAAGGCCGTGACTAAAAATACTATAGCTATACAAAACGAAAAAACTACGGTATACATTAATGCTGAGCCAATCATTTTTGTGATGGTTCTAAACGGGTTACGTTTGTAAAATACCCGCATTGATTTATACAAATACCAAATTATTACCCCTGTAGCAATAATGGTTAGCCAATCGGTTAACCCAGCCCAGCTTGCAGGCGTAATTAGCTCAATCAGCATTATTATTGCAAGAAACAGGAAAATAAAGCAGTGCAGGTGGAAGGTATAGATCAAATGTTCCACATAATATTTCTTGTTACTCCAAAACGTTACCAAAAATATCAAGGCGCATAATGGCAGCATTAAAAACATCATTTTAGGGATGTTATGTTTAAACTGTTCAAAAAAAACTTCCTTGGTTCTTGAGCCATATTTTTGCCGGTAATCAATTGCCTTTTTATTGATCATCCTTACAAAAAAGCCATTACGTTCACTTGCCGGCCGTTTTTGTTGATCTGCTAAATATTGGGCGTAAGTAGTATCGCGTGTGGTGCCAGGTATTCGATAGCCCCTGTTATCCTCATTTACAATATTGTCACTCTCATCAATATCAGTATCACCTTTTGCAACATTCGCATCTATATGTGTTTTAGCATCATTTGCTATATCTTTCCCAAAAGCCGGCGTATTTGGATCATTAATTACGCTATCTAATTTCTTTTTTTGAGCTGTTAGTGTTTTTTTTGTTTCTTTTTTGCCATCAGTATTGTTTGCCTTAACAGGTTCAGAACCCGGCTGAAACAACAATAGAAAATAAATCAAACTTATAAAAATGTACATTTTAACCGGGTGTAAATAGCGTATTCTACGACCGGCTAAATATTCTGTTGATAGAAAACCTGGTTTAAAAAACAATGGTTTTATTGTACTAAAAAACTGATCATCAAAATGGAAATAATCGCTGATGGCATGGTTCATCATGTGGCCAAAGCTTTCCTTCATTTGAAGGTTTTCCTGGCCGCAGTGATAACAAAACTTACCCTGCAGTTCACAGCCGCAGTTTAGGCAATCGTTCTCTTTACGATAATGTTTTTTCATTTGATGTTTAGGTATTTATTATTGCTTTTTTCAATGCCGGGTTATCGTTATATCTAAATACAAAAGGGAAAATTATGGCAATTACCAAGGCATATCCTGCAAAAGTAAGCCAGATGCCATGCCAGTTTTTAGAGTGATCAGCAAGTGTGAAATATTTGTCGATGATGATACCGCTTAAAATACTGCCTAAAAAAGCGCCAACGCCATTCACCATCATCATGAATAAACCTTGCGCGCTGCCTCTTATTTCGGGTGAAGTTTGTGTTTCTATAAACAACGAACCGGAAATATTAAAAAAGTCGAATGCCATACCGTAAACGATACATGATAGCACGATCATCCATAGGCCATCCGCAGGATTGCCAAAAGCAAATAAGCCAAAACGTAACACCCAGGCTATCATGCTAAACAGCATCACATATTTTATCCCAAATCTGCGCAAAAAGAAAGGTATGGTAATGATAAAAAACGTTTCAGAAAATTGTGATATCGACATGATGATTGCCGGATATTTTACGCCAATAGAATCTTTATACATCGAGATATTTTTAAAATCCTGAATGTAAGTATCGCCGTAAGCATTAGTTAACTGCAATGCCGCACCTAATAACAGCGAAAAAGCAAAGAAGATGGCAAATTTTTGTGTTTTAAATAGTGCAAAAGCATTTAATCCTAAAGAATCTACTAATGATTTTTTGGACGATTTATCCATCAATGGCGGGCATTTTGGTAGGCTAAAGGCATATAAGCCCAACAATAATGAAACTACCGAAGCAATGTAAAATTGATTAGCCGAAGTTTCATTATGGCTTAAACTAACAACCCATAAGGCCACTATAAAACCTATGGTTCCCCATATTCTTATTGGCGGATAGAATTTTACCACATCAATATTTTCTCTTCTTAAGGCCGAATAAGCAACCGTTATTGATAAAGATAGGGTCGGCATGTAAAAAATCATGTTCAACAGTATCACCCAAAAAAATGTAGTTGGATTAGTAACTAAGGGAATGCTAAATAAGGTTGCTGCTCCTAAAATGTGTAAAACACCATATAACTTTTCAGCATTAATAAACCGATCTGCTATGATACCCGTAAGCGCGGGCATAAATATTGCCGAGATACCCATGGTAGAGAATATAGCGCCAAATTGCGCGCCCGACCAATGTTTATTTTGAAACCAGTATGCGCCAATGGTAAGCAGCCAGGCCCCCCAGATAAAAAACTGCATAAAATTCATCAGTATTAAGCGGAACTTAATATTCATAGGGCGCTGGTTTGAAAGTATTAATAGTTAATATTAAAATTAAGGTAGGAAAATAAGCAAATAATTGCGAATCCAAAAAATATAAGGCACACAAAAATCAGCGTAATCTAATTGATTCGTTAGTTTTATGGGTATTTAGATGTTAATCAGTTGTTTACGATGCTTTTCTTTTATTTAGCTCATCGCGTATTTTGGCGGCTTTTTCGTAGGCTTCGTCTGATAATGCTTCTTGTAGTTTGGTTTTCAACTCATCAATGCTTAATGAGGTAAAGCCGGCAGGGGATGAGCCTGACGAAGCGGTTACCGTTTTTTCTTCAGGCGTTTCATTAATGTTTTCCAGGTAAACAAAATCATTACCTTCAATCACTATACCAGCGGTTGAAAGGATAAACTCGTAAGTATATATCGGGCAATCAAATCGCACAGCAACAGCTATTGCATCTGATGTACGGGCATCAATTTCGATATTCTTTTTACCATCAGAACATATTAGTTTGGAGTAGAAGATGCCATCAACCAGGTTGTAAATGATGATCTCCTGTATATTGATGTGGTAAGCATCAGCAAAGCTTTTAAAAAGGTCGTGGGTAAGTGGCCTGCTTGGGGTCATTTTTTCTATTTCAATGGCAATGGCCTGTGCCTCAAAGCTTCCGATAATGATAGGGAGCCTGCGCCTGCCGCTAACTTCGCCCAAAACTAAAGCATACGCGCCAGATTGTGTTTGACTATATGATAAACCTACAATGTCCAGCTTTATTTTTTTCATGTTATTACCCATCACAACAGATCCTGTTTTATCAAGAAGCTTTATAATACTTCAAATTATTTGCCAATTTATATTGGCAACATTTAAACCCTGCTTCGGCATCTTTGTTTATACTGCACTATTATTTTACAAATGGCCCACTAGTATTAAAGGCTAATAAATTACTATTGCAATATACAAATTTGGTTGACAGCAATCATATTCCATCTTAAAAGCTATTTTTGTAACGATGCCGGTAACGGTATCAATAGTCGTGATGCTTTCAGTAGTGAATAGATATGCGCAAATTTAATTAAAAAAAAGAGAGTTTAAAATGCAGGGAAGCAGATTAGAAAAGCTATTGGAATTTATTAAAAACGAACCCGAAGATGAGTTTTTAAAATATGCCCTGGCAACCGAGTATCTCAGGTTAAATGATTCGGTTAAAGCACTTGAGTATTATGAAGACCTTGTAGCAAATCATCCCGGTTATGTGGGTACTTATTACCACTTAGGTAAATTATACGAGGCGCTTAACCGTAAGCCTGAGGCCATTACTACTTATGAAAAAGGCATGAAGGTTGCCCGCGAAAAGCGCGATAACCATGCTTTTTCGGAATTGCAAGGGGTTTATAATTCAGCCACAGGTTTGTATGATGATGACGATGATGAATAAATAAATCCTCTATATTGGAAAAACGCCAGTTACTTTTTATTCGCGACGCGACACTGTATACGTTCACCTCGTTTGGCGGGCCACAGGCACATGTGGCTATTTTGCTGCGCGAATTTGTGGAGAAGCGTAATTACATCAGCGAAGAAGAATTGATGGAGCTTGTGGCGCTATCGCAGCTATTACCCGGCCCATCATCAACCCAAACCCTGGTAGGTATTGCCTGGAAGGTAGGGGGGCTGCGTTTAGCTTTGCTGACTTTCCTGATATGGATATTGCCATCGGCAATCATTATGTGTATGGCAGCTATCAGTTATAAAATATTTGCCGGGCACGCCAAGTTTACTAACGTTTTACATTATGTGCAACCTATTGCTGTAGGCATTGTAGCATATGCCACTTATACTTTTGCCAATAAGTTTTTAAAGTCGAAAGTAAGCACTATGCTGGCCATAGGGTCGCTTATAGTTACTTTACTTTTACAAAATCCGTATGCATTTCCTTTATTGATATTAATGGGGGGGATTATCTCATCTGCTAAAGAAACACATCCGCATGAAAATGAGCTCCGGGTGAAATTATTTGCTAATGTAAACCCTAATAAAGTAGCTTATTTTATAGGCATATTATTACTGTTCGCGGTATTAGGTGCAATTATTAATCAAACTTCACCATTTAGTTTACCTATCCGTTTGTTTGAGAATTTTTACCGCAATGGGATATTGATCTTCGGCGGCGGGCAGGTTTTAGTACCCTTAATGTACACCGAGTTTGTCGAATTGAAACATTATTTAGGCAGTTCTGAGTTTTTATCGGGTTACGCATTACAACAAATGCTTCCTGGCCCAACTTTTTCCTTTACCTCGTTTTTGGGTGGTGTTACTATGGGTAACAAGGGTTATGGCATCGGCGGGCAGATCGTCGGCAGTATTGTGGCGGTTATCGGCATCAATACCCCGGGATTGATATTGATTTTATTCATCGTGCCGTTTTGGGAAGATTTAAAAAAAATAACCCGGATCAAAAACTCTTTGAGTGGTATAAACGCCGTTGCAGTAGGCTTTATGGCTACCGCTTTTATACTTTTAGCACGGCCATTTG
>Ga0302300_1001022_pt1 | contig 16799 bp, 3 predicted proteins | sample III_Palsa_E1_1_FD_198756 | JGI IMG/M metagenome (GOLD analysis project Ga0302300, IMG submission 198756) | Peat permafrost microbial communities from Stordalen Mire near Abisko, Sweden - III_Palsa_E1_1 | ecosystem: Environmental > Terrestrial > Soil > Palsa > Peat permafrost | place: Sweden... | reverse complement strand
TAGATATCTTAAGTGCTATTACATGCCCATACGTGTAAGCAACCATCCACAATATCCATGTAGACATGCTGGTATACAACAAGTAATAATATGTGTGAACATCATGGATATTGTGGTTCCTTGCTTACACGTATGGGCATGTAATTACTCTAATATAACAAATAATGATCCAAAGATAGTTTGTACCAAACAACCATAGATTCAACCACCTAGTTGGACACTTACAATATTATTACAGTGTTTAATTGTACTGGTAATATTGGTTATTATTATACTTTATGTAATATTTGTATTACCAATATTTGTATTACCAATATTTACTTTACATTACAATATAATATATTTCATTACATTAGTAACAAGATTACACTGATATGATCACATAATGTTGTGGATTCTAGTTTTCACAGATGGGTCATGTAATTAAACTATAATATTTACCAAAATAACCACATACTGTATATGGTTAAATTTTCTTTCTAGTTCTATTTTTTCCTCACACAACAAACAAAATATTTACACTCAAAAGATATGTTAACTGGTATTAGGATAAACAGTATAGTATATGCTAATATTACTGTTGTTGTTAACTTCATGAAATTATAGTATATTATTTTTACCATACAAATACATGACAAATTTAAAATAAACAGTATATTATTTGGTTACTTGTGTTTGTAAATTAAAATGTAATAAACCTAACGATAATTACTAACAAAACAATATATATATATATTAATAGTATTTGTTTATACATGTATAGATTATAGTAAACAACTAATGCATATTGTAACAACATATACATATATAACGTCTGTTATATAAATATGTGTTAAGTTAAATGTGTAATATGTATTAAATATATATTGTGTATTGTTATGTTTTGATGATGTTAAAACCTTATCGTTAAGTTACGTTAACTTTAATAACGTTAACTAATACAGTGATTACTAACAGTATTTAAATGTTAACAATGTTAACAATGATAACAATGTTACTTATAACATTACTATTATGTGTTACATATTATTAAAATAACCAATACTAAATAAGTATATAACTATTAGTGTTGTTTGTGTTTGTGTTAATGTTTAAGGTGTTTTACATTCTGGGAATGTAAAATTGTTTAGACTAAGATACTGTTTATCTGTTGGTTAACGTGTATACTTGGTATATTGGTTTTTGATATACCAAATACCAAATTGCAGATTAACATCTGGAGTTCCATTGGTAACTTACCACATATTTGGAAGAATTGGTGTTTTTGTTTACTAGCCATATTATGTCCAGTTAAGGATTGTAACCTAAAATAATCATCACAGTAACATACAACATAAGTAAATGTGGTAGCAACATGTTGTGCTATCCATGTATCACGTATGTTTGGATTACTTTTGTACTGTTTAATAAGTTCATGATTGTAATATCTATCATTAATATTAATCTCATCAGCACTGATGCCACCAAACATCAACAACATTTTAATTGTTTCTATCATGTTGACAGTACATGCACATGCAAGTACTATCTTGTTGTTAGTGATATCATCACTGTTAATTTTAAAATACTTTAACAGTAAATTTAATACTAATACATTACTTTGGTCACGAGCTTTCTCCATTTGTATTATATATGACGATACAGCATCTTTATTATTAACAATCATACAACAGTTACCACTGTTAATAACATTGTTAATAATGCTGTTACCAGGTGAGTACAAACCAGAACATAATAATAGTTCAACAATCTGTAAGTTGCGTTTTCTACAAGCTATTGCTAAACATGTTTGATTGTAGTCATCTCGAGCTGTGAAGTTCATCTTTGGATAATTGGCTGTTTGTAGTAATAATTTTACCACTTCATAACTTTCATATTGGCATGCAGTATGTAGTGCCGTTACTCTGTCACACTCTGGTTCATTAGGATTAAAATTATCATGTGATAGTAACAACTTAATTATATCAACATAACCATTTTGACATGCAACATAAAATACAGTATTACCATTATTGTTATGGCTATTAACGTCTATTGATGCATGATTTAGTAACAAAGCGAAAATTGCAATGGTATTAACATTACCATGAAGCAATAATGTAGAAAACAATGGTGTTTCACCAGTATACGATTGTCTGTTAACATCGATGTTTGGATTGTTCAACAATAACTTAACAATATCCAAATGTTTATTTTTACAGGCTATATGTAATGGAGTGAAGTAACCATAACATGTTATGTTAACGTTAATGTTTGGATCATCCAGTAACAATTTAGCTATTTCCAAATAACCATTACTACACGCGATAAATAGTGGTGATGTAATTGGATTAGTGTCACTAAAACAATTAACATTAACACTTGGCTGTTGTAACAATTTCTTCACGATGACAATGTCATTGTGTTTACAAGCATTAATTAGCTCCATCGTTAGTTATTTAACAATATTTATTATGTGACAATATCACTATGTTAAATATCATTTTGACTATACATATGTATGTAGAGAATATAGTCATAGTTATCAATGGTATTATCTGTAAACTACAGTGACAATTTATGTTAACAAGTGTAAATGTTGTACTAGACATTGTTGTGTGTATTTTTTGTCCTTATGTTGTTTGTAAGTAATGTATACTTCATGGGAGTGAGGAAGGGAGGGAGAGAATAGCGTTCATTTAGTTGTAACGTAACCTTCATACAAGATTGGTAGTAGTAATACACAATATGTTGTAAGTAGTAAATCTTGCAATATGTTAATTATTTACAATATACATTGTAAGGAGTAACAAGAATAACGTATGTAGTAATAACAATTGTCTTGTGTTATGTGTGGTAATATAACTCTTTTTATATACATCCCAACCACATAATACTAATGTGTTATTTATAATCAAACATAACAATAATTGTGTTGAGTTTCTAATTCTCTTGAGTGAAAGATATGCTATCCATTCCTGGCGGAATATACAATGTGTATTTGTTGTTTGTGGTTTAGGATGAGAAGAAAAGGGGTGAGAGAGTTGGAATGATAGAGAAGACAAAACTATTACTACTATTCACTATAATCTATACTTAATTATATGTTACATGTAACTTATTTTTAACTTTTTGTCTCTTATCTTTAAACTTTAACTCTTTTGGTTATGTTAATACAACATACTCTATGTAACATTTTTTTGTTTGATTGTAGTAAATCTAAACATGGTTATATAAACACAAGATTATTACATACTAGGATGGATACTACTAACTTGTAACTTAAATTTAAACATGTTTGTATATGTAGTTATTTAATACAACTTATGTTTGGCTCCATATTTAAAACTAGTTGTTAGAGTTTACTTCTTTGAGATAATAACACACTACATCATTTACACTCTTATGTTAACTTTCTAACAGTAACATAATTAACAGTATATAACACACTATCGTAAACTATGTGGAAAGAGATGAGAGAGATGAGAGAGATGAAGAGACAACATAAGTTATCTCAAAATAGTAATTTTGTGGATTGTTGTTATAAACAATGTGTTGTGTTATTTGTTATATGCTCTCTCTCTTTCTCTCCCTTACAAGATTATAATGTTGTATGTTGTGAACAAGTGTATAGGATATATGTTGTTACGATATTGTAATTCTTACCACCCGGATTTTTAAATACACATAAAGTAGTATAACATAAGTTAACAACGGGGTGACTTATTGGTACAGATTTAGTTTATACATTATAACAACATATTATATGTTGTTTGTTTATTAGTACATTTACTAAATGTACTATTACATAGAATTACATAAATACTACTACAGAGAGTAATAACATTGTATATTACATGTTAATGTTATTATGTAGATGATACAACATGTAATTTTAACTACATTTAACATCTATGTTGTTAACGAAATTGTGTTTCCGGTAGTAACACGATGTGGATTGTTTGCATTACTGAACATGTTAAAGTATGTATGATAAATATTTATTTTGGCTGTATTTTAATACATTTTTAATGTGTAACTGTGTCAATAGAAAGGTATTGAAACGTTTTGTCAACACACATAACATATTACTGGGTTTTTAGCATGGCATGTATGTTATTACATGACTATAAGATAAATATTTGTGTTGTGACAATATATGCAATATGCCTTGCTTTGGAACAACAAGTTTCTTACCAAACTACAATTTATAGTCTATTTTGGTTGTAACATAGAATAGATAATAGTACTTTGATTACTAATGTCGTTAACATTATGTAATTATGTTTACTTACTTATAACACCAAGAGTAAACAAAGACAAAACAAGTTAATATTGTCATACATAATTATTAATTGTACTAAATTGTTAATTCGACTAACAATACAATAAAGGGGTATTAATACACAAGTAAGTAGAATAATCATAAAAACATTAACTTGCTATATTATTGTAATTACATGTGTACATGTTATTATACAACAGTGTGTATTTTGAGTAGTAAGATATTACTTATGATATAAAGACTATCCCTACTAATGGCAATGTGTTAGATATACAAACATTTGTTTAGTTAACTAGATACCAGTGTTTATACAATTATTTTAATATGAACCAGAAGTATTTTGTGTTAGTAATTCGTATATTAATAAGATGTAAAAACACAAGGTAGAGAAAAGAGTATACTTAAATGGGTAAGAGAGACAGGAATTAATAACATTTACAATTATTACAATCTTTATTGCTAAGTATCTGTATTAGGTAGATAATTAACACAACTTATATTATATGGTTATTACAATGTACGTTAATAATTGTAATTATACATTAAATGTGTAAAATACCATATAACAATAAATAGTTAATATTGTTAACACAACACATAGTATTACATATACTATAACTAGTATGTAAATATTTATAACAAAATATTTATATGTTTGTTGTTAATAACAATGTTATTAATACACATTATATGTAGACAAATTAAACTTGTCTATTTATTATAATATATGTAACTATATTACAACATGGTATATTGTTGTAATATAGTTAACTATTACCATCTAATGGTTATAATTTTGGTACACATAACAATTATGTGTATGCAAACAGTTATACATATTAAGTGTTTATATTGTATGAAACAAACAACAGTAAAAGATAAATTATATAATGTAACATTATATAGGTATTGTGGTAGAAGTAGTAATTTGGAATGGTGTGTACTTACTAAGCATATGTGTGGATGATTGTATTGTTACTTTTAAAAATAAAGTATCGTTTAACATGGGTGGATACAGTGTATTCGTGGTAACAAAAATAAAAAACTAGTTTGATGACAAACTTTTAACAAAGATTTTTACGTCTCATGGTATGATTTTTCAAAAATCTTTGCTAAAAATTATCTAGCCTTTTGTGAGACTTAATCTCACAAGCAGCCCGCTTCTCTTGTCTGTGACAAATAAAGGTTGAGCACACTCTAACAACAGCTGGTGTGTGATCACCAATTATTTAGTGGATTGAATGACACTATGTGTTATCCAGTCTGCTAATGGTAAATAAACACATGATATAATAACTGGTGTATGATAACGTACACAATATTTATGCCAAGATACCAACTATACATCAGACTAGCACACATACGTCACGTGCAACATAATGTTAATTACTGTTTGACAGAGTACATGTCTAAAACTTTTACAACTATAACATAATAAGTATAAGTTTTAGACATGCACCATATTTTTAAACAAAACGTAATGTCAATTGTAATGTTTATAGTTTTAACATGTTTAATATATACATAGCTGTTCACAACTCAACTATCTCTGACTCTTATGTACATCTTAGTTGTATATAAGCACTTGTACTTTTGTGATATAAACCTTGTTTACAAAAATATTGGCACATGTCGTGTATTTTTAAATCTACTTGTCATACAAGTTATAATTTGGTTTTGTGTCATACAAGGTTAAAGTGTACAATAAAGATACACTTGTAACTTATGTTCGAAATGTAACTTGTATAAGTCTATTAATTCCAGTATGTGTTTGTACAGTCATATATTTAAACATGTTAGTATTCAAGTAAGTAGTAGTTATTTTTTATTGTTCGGTTAGTCTAACAATAAAAAATAAGAAATATACTAATACACTTAGTTATGTGTTAATAGTTACAATGTAATGTTATCGTTTGTATTTACTTGTATTAGCTGTTCACGTTAATAACAAAATTACATTACCGTATAGTCACATGATGGCCGTGGGTAGTTGCCTAGCGTAGCTTGCTACTTGTGAACCTTAGGTTCACAACCGCTTACATGGATATCATGTAATTGTACCTAACATACCCATTGATAACAATCAATAGTTATCAATACAAATACTTAATTACACACAGTGTATAGTTATCAACCATATTTTTATTACATTTTAATAATATTAACATTTACTGCTATGTTAACAATATGAAGTGACACTTTACTTGTTTAGTTTCTTTCTCTCCTTTCCATTTGTTTTTACCTTATTCAAACATACTACATATAAACATTACAATTTTATTAAAACAACAAAATATTTATAATACCGTAATTATTTACAAGTTATATGTTCTTGAATAGTAAGAAGTAAACAATATGACAGTTACTTTAACTTGCATATCAAAACATAATGTACTGTAGTGTTTTAATCTTGTTGTGTCTAACCAACAAACATTTACACTTTAGTATTTTTGGATGAATATTATATTACCTACAAACAGCAAGATTTACAACCTGTAAACTGTAGTGAGTAATATATTATAGTCTGTAATAACTATCCTCACCAAATTATACATTTTGGTATAGACAAGATAGATAGTTAAAATTAGTATAAAGCATTAACTTTACATACTCTTACAAAATTATAACAAGACATACTATGATTAAATGTAATAAGTATAACGCTCCATTTATCACAACATATTGTTATTAATCTAATTTTAAGTAACACATGTAAACGCAAAAGATTACACATAATTTGGTACTGTTAACAGTAACAACGTTTACTAAAGTAAGTTTAGTTTGCACATTACAACAACACATAATATGTTGTTTATGGTATTAACAGTGTATTACACATTCTTATGACACTAAAAATGTTTAATGTCAAGACACTAAAACCAAAATTATCTATGTTAGACTATTTGTAATATACTACTAATGTTGTTTAAATTACAAACCATAATGTTTATTTATTTATAAGTAAACACCACTACATCTACATCCTTCTGTCATCTCAAAACATTAAAGATATATTTCGGTTGTTAATGTCTTTAGTGTGATAGCATGCATATATATATTTACTATTAGAAATACAGGTAGATACAATTTTTTACAAGATTTGGTTAAAAACATGTATGTTAAAAAATCCTGTAAAAAACAAGTATTGGAGATGTTAACTGTATACTATATGTTACTGTAACATATAAATTTGTATTTTAATGGTATAATGTTTATATATCACCATAGTAAGAACAATTAGTAATGTAAATAGATTGTATACTTTATTTTGACATAGTAAACCTCCTATATAAACTATATTATATCTTATACAACAAATAATTACCATTTGTGCTTTGATGAAGAAAGAGAGACAATAAGAGATATTAACATCGTATGTTAATTTGTCTTTCCACTAACAAATAAAGTAGTAACAATTCTATATCACACTTACTTATTAAGTATAACAGGTTGTTAATTCAACCAAACATAAAATGTGTGTAAATATTAAAAATAGGTTATAGTTGTTGTTTACTTTAATAGTTGGGGTAAAGAAGTGTAATACAAAAATAAGTAAATACATAACTTACTACCATCAGTAGTAAGATAATATAAAACAATGCCATATTAAACGTTACTATTAACAATGTATGTTAATACATAAGTGGGATGAGATTAAAGTACTAACCTGCTTTACTTTGGTCATGATATGTATTTGTAATTTATTGTTAATTACAGTATTCAAATTTTAATCTTGTTACTCATGTCAGACATATTTTGTATGGTATAAGTACATAAGTTAACTATGGTAATTATGTTTGTAATTGTTATGGTCAATACTCAAACAATTCATGATAGCTGTGATAAGCGACAAACCGAAGGTAGGCTATGCCAAACGCAGTGACAAGCGAAGACAACTATCCACCAACATCATGTGTTTACCTTGATACAAATTAAAGATACAATGTGTTAGTAACATTTAGTTAGATGACGGTAAAAGGTAAAAGTGAACACAACAAAAGTAGGTGACAAGAAACAGGTGCTCACTCACAATATAGCAGTAATGTTTATAACTACAAGATTTATAAAACCATGTGTTTATAAAATGGTTAGTGCTGTTAGTACAAACAACAATGATACAAACAGTAGTAGCGTTAGTTGACCATATATGTGTTATGTTTAATATGGGTGAGTACCTTCTCAACTGCATAAAAGATCTTTATCTCGAATGTTATATGTAATAGTTAACATGTGGATAGGTAACCAAATCAAACAATTCTATTACGTGTAATTTACATATTAGTTAGAGTTTAACATCTATTGTTGTAATATATAATTATTAACAAGACAGTTAGTTATATGTTATTATGGTGTGTGATATATCTAACCACTATCAACAGGTAGTTACAATAAAGTTAGTATACATATTAAGTATGTATAAATCTGGGGTGTACATACATTTCGAAGAGAAGAGTTGTACTAAACAATATATGTGTACTAAACACTTTTGTTGTGTTTTGTATATAACAACAAAAGTAAGTTATGTAATGTTACATTATATGGTATAACTATAAAAGTTGTAAGATAACTTATATACGTTACTTTGCTTAATAATTAAACAGTTGTTTAACAACACACATAAACATAATATAACTGTTATAATGAAGTACGTTGAACCATTAGTAAGACAAGTCTCATTGAGATAGTAAATTACTACATTTTTTCGTCTCGCTTACATCTTTGTATGTTTTTTGGTAGTAACATGTCTAGTTGTATGGAATTACTACATGGTGTTAATTTGTTGTTCACACTTGCAAAATTGTAAAGAGACATATTACAAACAAGTACATTGGGATAAGTTGTTCATTATAACATAGACACCTGTTAATTTAATTTTAAATGAGTATGTACATACTGTAAGTATAGTTTGTTATCAATAACAAGTAACAACTAGTACAAATGTAAATTACATATTATAACAACATGTAACATATTGTTTACATTTTAGTATATCCAGTATGTCTGACATATGTATATTTTCATGCACTATCAAATGTATAATGTTATGTACATTGTTTATTAATACTTGTTCACATAACTTTTGTTTGAAATTGGTTAAACTCGAACAGTATAACATATATTATAATATACAAGTAAACAACTAGAACCTAACTTTACATGTTATTATAACATGTAGTATACAACTAAAACATTGGACACTTGCTTTTTACAAAATTTTAACATGACTACATTTTAAAATGTAAACTTAAAGCAGGTTGAAGGAGAGATTGTTGTACCAAACAAACATGTTCACCACCAGAAATACTAGTAAACATATTTTTATACCAATATGTACTGTTTTTAGTGTTTAGGTGATAACAGTATGCATCTTATGTTAACAAACAGAACATAATATAATTTATTGTTGTATGACAGTAACATATACTTACATGTTAATATTAACATGTAAGTAGTGTAATTTATAATTTTGGTAATATTGTATATGTTTGATGATAATACATACTTACAAAATGTCACCAAAATATACATATGTTAGAGTTGATAGCATATACAATGTACAATATTTTGGATACAGAAGATCTTTACCAATTTATGTTTTGTATTTAACTTGTCACATGACGAATAACAAGTAATGTTATATCGATTGTTATTACTGTTAACATACTAAAGATACAAGATAATAACAAGTTTGTATTATTGTATACCAGTTGGTTGCAATATATTATTAATTTAACTAACAACAAGTAACGAGAACATTACACCAGACAATGTTTATTAATATAATGGTAAGTATGTTGGATGTAAAAACATTAACTTGTTATATTGTTGTAATTATGTATATGTATATGTATAATACTACCTATCAACAGTTGTTTTAGTTGTTTGTGTATTGTTTATAACATGTTAACACTCCTAACAGCAATCAGGTGTAATTACATGACCATACGTGCAAACAACTATCCACCAATATCATGTAGATATTTTTAATATCTACACTAGAAGTAATTTGTTGTTGGTGACCATTATTTTAGTGAGATATGTAACATCAGATAGAATAAAGTAACAATTCTTATGAGTATTGTAGTCCATATTTACAAGTATCTTGTTATCAGGTATGCAATTTACATTGTTTATATCATGTAGCTATTACAGTACATAATAATAGTAATTATATTGTTAAGTATATTAATTATGTAATTACTATTATGTAGTAGTAAATAATTAATCTTGCTTACACTAATAATACTACATGTATTAATAATAAGTGTATAAGTGGATATAACTAAACATTATAAACTTATTGTTTCATGAAGTACTATTGGTATAGATGTTTATACATATACAAGTTAAACTTGTATACTTATTTACTACTACAACATATGTAATTATATACAAAATAATGTATTGACATAAATGTTTGATATTAGTTAGTGGTTATGATAATTTTGGTGTACAATATAAATTATGTATGGAGGTTATACATATAACATGTTTATGTTATCTTTACTATAACACAGTGAGAGGGTAGACTATATAATGCAACATTATATAAGTATGGTAGTGATGATATGGTGTACTTAACACATGTTATTTTTAAAATAACATGTTGTTGTAACACACGTAAGTACACTGTATTCACGATAGTAAAATTAGTAGACTAGTTTGGCGACAAACATTTTTTCAAACAATTTTACGTCTCATGGTATGTTTTTTCAAAAAATCTTTGCCAAAAAATTATCTAGCCATAGGCCCGCTTCTCTTGTCTGTGACAAATATAGGTTCAACACACACTAGGTGTACGCAGTGTGTGAACATAGATTATTTTGGTAAATAAACGATATACATGTGTACGTTAATGTTGTGTATACCCTATTTTATTAACGTTATCTGTGCGTGTCATGGCGATTAGTACATCTTATAACAAATATTGTTTATATACAAGTACTAACTATACACTGTATTAACACATACTATGAGTAGTGGTTAATACACTGTGTGGTAATGTACATGTGTTACAATATAACACATGTAACAACTAGTGTGTTATGTTAACACATATTTGTATTTGTATAACTACAAGATGGTAAATATAAATTTACATATGTGTTATGCATTTAAATAAAATTTAATATCTATCATAATCTTGTAATTACGTACTTATTATAGTTATAATCTACTACTATCTAGCCAACTTGTGTTTACCATAACATATTACTTGCTTTGTTTTAACACCATTAAAATATGCCAGTGACAAACAATTTGTGGTTTTTCTTAAACTCAACAGTTTCTTACAAACCTGTTGTTAAACTAAAAAATTGTAAAGATTACAACTCAACTACATATTTATGAGAATCTGCTGAGTTTAAGAAACACCACAAAATGTTTGTCATTGGTACTTTTTGTGGTATGTAACACTACTACATAATAACTATTGTGACAATATACTTACTATTTTTTATGTTAGATTATGTTTAACAACACAATAGTTGTTGTATAATAATGTTGTGATCCAAACCCAACACAAATTAAAAACAACAATGTATACCACATTACTATTATTGTTAACTATGTTATTATCGTTTTGTAGTATATACAGATAGTTAAAATCTTGTGTTATTTTGACTAACTAAATAACACTACCTCAATAAATACATTGTTTTGTACTCTCAGGAAGTAACAACAATTACAACATGTTGTTGTAATTACAATAATTAAGGGATGAATATATATATGTGAGAGAGGGTGGATAGAAATATCTGTTATAACAATAACCTACTTGCTGTCGTATATTTTTATATGTTGTTATGTTTTTAACATGTTTGTGTTAACACTTGTAAATTAAACCTACTCCAAAACAACAAGTACCAACGTGTGTACCCCCAATCACTCATTACATAGGTTAACTTGTAGAACATGGACATGATAGTAGTCATATTGTGTACAAACAATATAACTTGTATCTAACACTATATAACTTACACGGGTTTAACTTGTGTATGCATATTATCTGTTCGAACATGTTTTGGTTGATCCAATCGAAAAAATTAACCAAAACAAAAACCTAAGTAAAATACAAGTACTAATATAACACTTAACTACACTAATAACAGTATGTAATGTTATTATTTACACTACTCATACTAATATTTCACACTAGTAACATAATTATACTGTTGCATAACCACATGATCTTTGTGGATAGTTTTGCCTAGCGTTGCGCTTGTCGCTTGTCACTACATTTGTCGCTTGTCGCTTGTCACTGCGTTTGGCGCAGCCATTGCTCTCTCAGTATACCTTTGGTTTGCCAGAGGCTAGCTTCGCTTTGGCATAGCCATTGCTCTCTCAGTATAGCGCAGCTGACCTTCGGTATATTTTCGGTTTATCGCTTATCACAGATGGTATGTAATTACACTTATATGTTTACCAATAACAACAAGTATATCTGTTAACACAAACATTTATATTCTAATTATATATATATATCTGTGTTAACAACTATACTTGTTTGTCTTTGTATCGGTTAGTAAACCCTGTTTCTTTCCATATCCAATAATAATACATAAATACTTTACTTAAAAACCAAATTGGTAAACGAGACAGCATTACAATTAATGGTATACCATGTACCACCATTAACTTCATGAGATAACAAGATGTCAAAACAAAACTATATCTTTGTTATAATCATTTATAGCAAAGGTAACAAAGTAAAACATTAACATAGTATCACTATGACATGTTTGTTTTATACAGCATACCGTATTATTGTGTTTTAATATCACCAACATTATTACTACACTAACAATAAGATACATTATCTTACTTGTTTAACATTCTCTCAATGTAATTTCATCCAAACATGGTACAATTAAACATTATAATGTTATGTGTTGTGTTAACATATACAGTAAATAGTTAAAATTTCTAACATCTCTTAACCCTCACAATTTTATGTTGTAAACATATTTTGTGCTAAACACATGTACATTCAACAGTTGTTATTAATAGTTAAAGGTGTGAGTGGGTAGAGTAACAAGAATTATAAAAAAGCAAACTTACAGTTAACACACCAGTATATAAGTAGATGTCAATACATATTTTATGTTTACTAGTTATACAAAAATTTTGTATAATATATGTTTGAATGTGTGTTGTTTAAATAATTAATGTTAATATATGTTGTATATCTAACAACTTTATTATGGTGACAACCACTACTTCTATTACAAATACTACTTATAATCTTGTTTACTTATTCTTGAAAGATATTGTTTGTATAACAGTTGTCATAATGTTTAGGCTTTGTTTTTAAGAGTGCAGAACAAGTAATACAGTTAACTATTAATATGTAATGATACTACTAACTTCATCATCATCTAATACAAAATGTAGTAGTGTATTATTGTCCATGTTAGGAACAGTAGACTTAAAATAAATACAATCTTGTCTTTCTTTCTTTTTTGTTTATAGGTAATTTATACTTCTCAAGGAAGTGTTATGCATCAAGCAGTGTTTTTAATACTAAACACATTGGGAACTAGATGGTTTATTATTTTAACATAACAATGGTAGTGTAAACATAGGTACATTAAAATAGTAAACTTTGTAATATACCAATTACTTGTAAGTTGTACTTGTGTGAATACAAAAGAACAAATAACATAATAATAATTACCTATTTTACATATTACATACAATATACTATTACACCTTGATGTTATCACACCTAACCAACAAATGTTTGTATTTTGGTACTTTGAGTGAATAACATTTAACCTACGACTAGTAATACTTGCAGCATGTATTTTCTGCACAGATATGTAGAAAAAGAGAGACAGAAAGATTAAGTTTAAATAGACATAATGTTACTCTTTATAACACATGTTTAATAATGTGTATCTTACTTTAACTCTTATTTCCAATTTATCTTTTTGGTCGTGTTAATATGACGTACAATGTAACATGTTTATGCACACACATATTAATATAATTACTAACAACAAAACATTTGTAAACATGTTATATTTTACTTTGATGATGTTAATTGGTAAAGTACCTAAAATTACATAAAGATGTAAGTATGTAATACATGTTGTATTACGTAGTATATGTCAGTAGTTAAATTTGCATGTTAAACCAAAAATTTGTCTTCCTGTCTTCTTTAACAAAGTTATTATAACTCCCTCTCTCCTTGTATATACAGAGAAGTAAAATATAGTTTATAATTTGGTACTTTTATTACAACACATGTATTTGTCAACCTGTTGTTATTTGGATAATCTTTTGTTGGATATAATAACTCCAAAACTTTTATACTTGTAAAGTGTTAAGGTGTGTAAACATAAACCTAGTTTATGTCAAGGGTATGAAGGATATTAAAAATACAAAGTATATTGTATGAAGGTTATAAACACAACATTCAACAAACACGTTCTCTGCCAAAACATGTCTGCTAAATCTTGTACCTTAGTTTACGTAACAAATACATCTAATGTACAAGACATATTTATTATATTTATTTTTATGAGTAATGTGTAGTATTTATTTAACATACTTTTGTTGGATTGAACGAAATTACAACCTTACAAACTTGGAGTTTGCAGAGGAATTATTACACTAGTAAACACACAACTACTTCATACTAAATTAAGATTGTATACACTTGTAATGAGGAGTACTATTGTTATGTTTATATTTACAAGTAGAACCTTTTTATTTACATCTCAACAAAAAATGAGTTGAACACTTACTATTTATGGAACTGGAAGTTTAATACTTATACTTGTAAACAGAAGATAAGTCATGTTAAAATAAATATCCTGTGAGCAGTTGTGTTTAGTATAGAATGGTTCTATATTTGTTAATATACTAACACATCTTACTACTTCTAAACTCCCAAAATAAAGTAGTCTTGTTTTAATCACTACAAAAGTATGTTAAATTAACATTTCCTTGATTTAAGTTGTATATTTTAACTTTTGCAACCTAAGTTAACACAAATAATACATCTTTACTTTAGTCAACACATTTTTGTTTACATTTAAAATTAACTGTTAAGGTTTTTTTATCTCCTCCATCATAACATCTATCGAGATAAGTTTAGTTTATACATCATAACAACATATAGTATGTTGTTCATAGTATTAACATTCTTTCATGTGTATGTTAACATCAAACCGACATGTCTTGTACTATGTTGTTTAATAATACATTACCAATATTACTGTGTGTAATTGTTGTATAGATATTTTGGTTTTAGGTTTTGTAACATATCAACATATCACACAACATATAAGTTTACCACTAAAATACAAATTTGTATGTCACAATAATACACAGTACATAGTTAAGATACCAACCACTTGTTTTTTAGCGCAGCTCATCTCTCAGTTGATGTCCCATTTGATTTCCCACTTTAGACCAGAGAAGGACCAACCTTCGGTTTACAGGATTTTTTAACATACACATGTTTTTAATTTAAATCATACAAAAAAGTATACCTACCTGTATTTTTAATATGTTGATGTATAAATACATATATGCTCACTGGTCATACAAAGTTTTAATGTTATGATATACATTAAACATTATTTTTACCTCATCTGTATATTATACCATTAAAATATTTATACACACTATCACTGTTAAACACTAAGGGTGTAATATCTATATTACTACTATTCTGTCTCTCTAACATAGTAGTGTACAAGTTTACTTACTACTGGTAATCCAGCTAGACAGGTTTTGTTTTTGTATGATTTAGGTTAAAAACATGTTTGTGTTAAAAATCCTGTAAACCGAAGGTATGTCCGATAGAGAAAATACCTGAAAGAGAAAAAGATGCGCTAAAAAAACAAGTGGTTGGTATTTTAACTATATATTATATGTTACTGTAATGTATAAAATTGTATTTTGGTGACATGATATTGTAAACATGTTATTATGAGAAGGATGCAAGAAGAAAGGAGAGTAACAAGAATTAACAATATTAACAATATGTTGTATTTTTGTAGTAGGTCTCTTTCATCCAAATTGTCTTGTGACCTATGTTACATAACAAATAACAAGTAGTTATGCTCAACATCTATACTGTTAATATTACATACCAATAACCATTTATATCAACAATATTATAGTAACAAGTTTATGTTACAACATATTATGTTAAACACACCAAATTACTAGTTGGATTAGTAATTGTGTATTACTGTCATTAAAACCAAACATATGTTATGTAAGATGTATGAACATACTAAACATAAGTTATAATTGTTGTTTATTCAACTATTGAGTGGAGAATGTAATATAAGTTAAGTATATATGTTATTTGTTGTAACTAATAACAAGAAACAATAAAGTAAGACTATATTTAACATAGTTGATAATACATATTAGTATGTGAGTGGCGTAGGGTGTTAACCTAATGTTATAGTCTGGTAACCACATGTATTTACAATCTTGTTCCTACCCAAGATATCCACATCTTAATCTCGTTAGTCATGACAAACATATTTACTACACAAAATATGTTTAA
>Ga0302300_1001019_pt1 | contig 16837 bp, 5 predicted proteins | sample III_Palsa_E1_1_FD_198756 | JGI IMG/M metagenome (GOLD analysis project Ga0302300, IMG submission 198756) | Peat permafrost microbial communities from Stordalen Mire near Abisko, Sweden - III_Palsa_E1_1 | ecosystem: Environmental > Terrestrial > Soil > Palsa > Peat permafrost | place: Sweden... | reverse complement strand
AACAACAATATATTGATGACCATATTAATAAGTTCAATGAGATATTGTCATTGATCGATGTTAATAAGCTTGGTAAACAAGATACAGATACAGATACTATCCATGAGTTAAAACATACCTTATTGTCATTTGGTGGTAAATGTAAACCATCATACTTTGTATATAGTTACTTACAGTTGATGGTAATTGCATCTCACTATACCAAGGAACAAATATTATACCAAGCAGAAGATCTGTTTACATCATTTCTATCGTTTGATAAACGTGATATCAAGCAGTCGCTGTTGGATTTTGATCGTAACTTCCCAAATCTTGTTCCCTTCATTTCATCCAATGGTTACTTTGGTATCAATACCTTCTTATTCTTGTTTTTTAACAACATGTATCCAGTTGGTATAAGTAGTAAGCCAATCTCTGCTCATGGTCAACGATACAAGTTACCTTTGGATGTTAGTTTGCATGATGTTCATCACTATTACTATTACCACAGGTTTTTGTCACAACAATTGTTAGTTGGACATGACCAAATATTTGACCATATATGTGAGTCAAAAGCTTTCTCAGCTGACTATTTTGATCGAATGAAGGTATTCTATCACAACACTGTAATTCACAGTCATAATCACAACACATGTTCACTGGATAGGAAGAAGTTTCGTTTAATATGTTTGTTCTTCCTCATTCACGAGGTAGGAGAACAGTTTACTGAACTTGAATGTCATGAAAAGAGGTTCAATGAAGAAGAATTACGAACTGTATATCACATACCATCCTACTCACCATTAGGTCTAGGCTATACTGTCGCCGAGGACACATCAATCAAAGAACATATATTTCTACCAGACTATCTCGAGTTTGACATACCCCAACTTGTTGAGGGATACATTAATGACTTACTAGTACTGTTTGACAATGAGATGAGACAAATCTAACACACACAAGACCATTATTATTATTATTAATATTGTTATTATCTTACATATGTATAATATTTAAAGCTATTCAATACCATATTGAACAATATAATATTAACTTCTTATTATAAGACAGGTATAAAACACATAACAATTATTGGGTGGAATTGTTATGTTGACACTAATAGAATACACTCAATAATTGTTATTGTGTACAATTTACCAACTTATACACAGTAACAAAATTGTAGTTATGTAATGTGTAATATTTTATTAACTATGAATTAGATACATATAGTGTTTGTAATGTTAATAATAGTGTAGTAATTATAAATACTACACTGTTCAACCAAACATAATTAAAATAACTATTTACTGTAAATAGTAACCCGTGCAACACACCACCATCATAAATAAGTAGTCATTAACGTGATTATTGTTATAATATTACATAAGCGGCAAGCGAAACGATAAACCGAAGGTTGGTCCTTCTCTCAAATGGGACATCAACTGAGAGATGAGCTACGCTAAACGTAGTGGAAAAAAAGCAGGCTACTTGTAATAAGCGATAAACCGAAGATATGTCCGATAGAGAAAATACCTGAAAGAGAAAAAGCTGTGCTAAACGAAGTGACAAGTGTAGCGAAAAAGCGGAAAGACTAAGTCTCACAAAAGGCTAATATTAGTGTAACAATTTCACCACTAATATCATGTGACTATACTGAGTATAATTAATAATTAAACAAGTGGTTAGTCACATAGATATTCACTAGTATCACAAGATATTAGTGGTGAGATTGTTACGTTAATATCATGTGATTACACTGAGTGTAATCACATATAAACATTAACATGAATGTGAAGGCTTAGTACTGAGTATGTGTGATTTACAATCTACTGTATATTTTTGTGTCCATCCAACTTTTGTGTATGTGTATTATGAACACATAAAATTAATAATGGTAGAAGATGTTAAGTAAAATTATTGCAAGTACACAATTACATAAGGGTCAACAATTATGAGTGTTAATATTTGTTATAGACGAGATTAGAAGAGTATTACTTAGTGACTAAGTAATTAATACAATTACATGTTTAGGATGGTCAAGATAGTTAAAAACACGTAATATTGTTTCCGCAAAGATTTATATGTCATAGTTTGTTAATATCATAAGCAAAGTAATTTGTGATGAGATAATTTATGTAAGTATGAATACACATATGTAATATATACAATTAGATGCTATCCTTAACATGTGTGAATGTCATTAATAATTATAACATGTTTATACTTAGTTGTCTTACATACATAATATAATATTATTAATACCTATAAACAAACTTATTATAAGTTGTAGTAATAGTGTTATGTTAATTGTACTGTTCATATGAATAGACAAAATATTTGTTAAATTGTTAAACATTGTATTGTACAATGTTATTTGTAAGTCGGTTCGGTAACTTGTTGTTTTAACTATAATTGTTAACCTAGGGTTGACAAATGTTACTTGTTGAATGAAGAGGAATAACAGTAGTTAAGACAAAGAGAGATACATTAGTTAATACGATGCATTAACTGTTTAGTATAATTTTAGCCTGTTTAGTGATCAAGGCACCACTAATGTTTTGTTTTGATGATCCGAACATACAGTGACATAATATCTTTTGGATATCCATTGGTAACTTACATACAATATTGTAAAACCTAATAATATTATCATGGGTACAGATTGGATTCAATCTCAAGTAATCATCACATAACAAAACTATAGTTGTAAACATTTTAGATGATGAGTTAACCTCAACTTGATACTTGAGTAGCAGATGTGGATTTTGCCTGTAATGCACAATGAGATGACCAACATTAACTTTATTGTCCCTCTCATTTGTTGTAATTAGATTACCAATATCTCTATTACAAAAGTCGTTAATATAGTCAATAGTTTGTTGACATGGATAGGCACCAGCAGCCAATAGGTATTTCATTGACTCCTTACTATCGAAGGTACAGTTGTGACACAAAAAGTACAATACACTTCGACAATTCTCATCTTTTACATTAACATCAATACCAACTGTAGTTAGCAGTGATTTAAGAATATCCAAATCATGGTTATCGTCATTATCACTAATAATGTTAATACCACGACAGAACTCCATTAATGGAGTATTACCCCACTTATCCTTCATGTTAACACCAAGCTTGGTGTTAATTTCCCATTTCTCGTCATCCTCATCATTACTATTGTCATCCTCAACATTTTCATCACTATTGTCATCCTCAATACTTTCATCAACAACATGTTTATTGTTAGTAGATATGTAACATAGTAGGCGGTTAATGGTCAAGGGTAAATGGTAATAGCAACCTATATGAAGTAAACTTTTGCTACGTATTTCAACAAAGAAGTCCTTAAAGTTGTCATGTGAGAACAACATATCAGCAACTTGTAACACAGATTCGTATTCTTCAGTGTAGTATTGGCTATTGTCGTCTTCACCTTCATTTGAAATGCCAGTAACATTGCCAGCATAGTCAAGCTCATATATAATTTCATCTACTATATCATCGATAACAGTTTGATTGTCATGATTTTCGATGTGTAAGTTAATGTCAGTCATTGTAAGTAGTAATCGAGTACAAATATGATTTGTATCACGAACACAATAATGGAGTGGTGTATCACCATTTGAATCTTGGATGTTGACATCTATACCATCAACATTTAATACTTTATCAATAAGGTCGTAATCACCATGTTCACAACATATGTGTAACAGTGTTTTACCTGTTCTACTTACATTGTTTATGTGACTTGTGTATATAGTTAATAGTTTACCAATAAGCAGTTGTCGTCTAGACTTGCCCTGTTGACGTTTTAATTTTACATCTGTACTACTATTATCATAGTAGTCATATGATGTGTCAGAGTAATTTTCAAGATCACAGATCAACTCATACATGGTATCAACAGTAATGTTATTGTTAACAGATGTAATGTTGTTAATTAGATTTTCTGCAACATCATACTTACCATAATCAAGACAGTTAAGAATTGGTTTAAGAAAGTAGCTTTTGTTAATGTCTGGAAACACATCTTCACGATCCATAAATGCATCTATTACTTGGTTAGACAAGTGTTGTTCATCTGGTAAGAAGCCATGACCTACAATCACGTCTAAGAACAAGGATACTTTACTGCCATTATAAATTTCTAGGTTTGGGTGATCTAACAGTGCAAAGATAACATTCATACTCTTACTAACACATGCATGTACAAATGGTTTAGAGATGTATTTCATGTCATAACCATGCATTATGGGAATGGAGCTAATATCGATCACATTATTTGTCCTAATAATGTTAATTACATGCTTACCATTATCATGACGAGTACCATTTTTAATATTGTTAACAATATTAATTCTAGTACTTGTTTCGTGACTTATAAGTACCGATCGTTGATTAACATCGATGTCTATTTGACATAATAATATGTTAGCAACATCCACCTGGTCTCGTTCACAACATAAGTGTAATGGTGTATAAACTCTACTAACATCTTGATGTTTGTTATATTCAACCCTACCAATCCCATTAATGTTAATGTGTGGAAGTGAAACAAGCAATTCAACAATATTGGTTCTGTTATAATGACATGCCATACCTAACAGTGACCAACCATCTTCGTTGATGAGATTAATGTCAATAATATTATTAATATTATTATCATCTAAAGTGTCAATGATAGATTTTAGATGATGATAATTGTTATTTTTACAGGCTGTAAATAATTGTTGTATTAGTATGTTGTTTTCTGAATTATTGTTACTACAGCTATTAGTACCAATGATTTGGTGTTTACGTTGGTTATAACTGTCATCGGTGTAATGTTCTTCTCCACATTCTTCACAAAGGTTAATGTTAATCTTACTATCCATAACATACAAATTATTTGTTATAGTAGCTGGTTGAGATCAACCAGTATCATCTTTATGGGAGGGTACAATTGTGACTCAAGAGGGATAAAAGAAGAGGAGAAAACAAAAGAATACAAGTTAAGATAACATACATGTTAGTAGTGAACATAAAGTTGTAATCACTTACATGTATGTTTGTAATGTGTGTAATGTGCAAATAACAAATATACCCAACTACTACTCATACTTTTCAATGAACATTAATGACTGGATATACAAATAAACTACATACATATCTGATATGTATAAAAATGGTTAAAAATACAATGATTGAATAACTTTACTGTTGTTAATTAGATGTGAGGTGTTTGGTAAAATTGGGCATTTTCGAGTAAATCGAATAAGTTAAGAATATTCGGGGAAGTCGGGGATTGTCGGGGTAGATCGGAGATAGTTGGGTATCCTCGGGTAAGTCGGGGATAATTGGGTATCCTCGGGTAAGTCGGGGATAATTGGGTATCCTCGGGGAAGTCGGGGATAATTGGGTATCCTCGGGGAAGTCGGGGATAATTGGGTATCCTCGGATAGGTCGGGTAAGTCGGGGTAGATCGGGGATGGTCGGGCAATTCGGGTATCCTCGGGATAGATAGAAGACATTCGAATGAGATGGATATATTAGAAGTATGACAGTGGATATCAGGTTATGTATAACATTAATGGTCTAATCGACATTATAGAGTCATTAAACAACTCGTACATTGTAACGTTAAAGTTAAGACAGTAAATATATAAGAAGTATAACAACAAGACTTTAAAGTTAGAATGTAAATTAAGTAATTAAAACAATACTTTAACAGTTCCCAACAATTCTCAACCCAACCTAATATTATCAGAATGTTCCTGATCTATCCTGAGAGTCCGTGATTTATCCGATCTATCCTGAGAGTCCCCGATCCACCCCGACTTCCCCGAGGATACCCAATTATCCCCGATCTACCCAACTTACCCGACCTATCCGATCTACCCCGAGGATACCCAACTATCCCCGACTTACCTCCCCCCCCAAGAATACTTAATGTTATTAAATATCTTCTATCTACTTTAGATTACCTAATATTTATTAGTTCTCTTCTCTCTTTCCTTTATCCTGATTCTATTGTTATATGTTCTTTCTTTATCTCATTGCATACCAAATATATGTTAACAACTATAATGTCGCACATCGTAATATACTATTGTCTACTATCCACAACATTGTGTTGTAAAATACATATATCACATCAACACTGTTTACCATATTTAATTCCACATAGTGGATTGTAATGATTGTAATGTTATCACAATAACTATTTCGTTTACTACATACACATATAGAGTTTTACATCCAACTTACATCTGATGATAAAACGAACATAGTTATTACAACTAGCATATAATAATCTTGTAATGTAGATATCTCGATCACCAAACATACAAACTCTTACATATGTATATTTATTTTGTAAAAAACTACAACTACCAAATATATCATAAAATCTGTGTAATTAACTCATCCACAAACAATTATGTAACCAACTACAAATATAATTACTGGTGTGATCACATGATATTTGTGGATAGAGTTGCCTACACAAATTTTATGTAATTGTACAAATAATTACGTGGAAGAACATAAGAAGGAGAAGAAGAGAGGAGTGAACACCAAGAATAATTACATGAAATTTGTGTAAGCAACCCTATCCACCAATATTATGTGGCCTATTTGTTATAGTTAGTAATACATATAGTTTAGTACAAATGTGTTAATATGTATGTAGTCTAGACTACACAATAATATATTTACATTAGTATATATTGTATAAATAAGTAAACAAGAATTATTAAAAAATATAACAAATAACCAAAAAAAGTATATCAAAAGTTTATTGTTAGTTATATATGTTTACATAAGTATGTAATACATAGGTGTTTATATTGTGTGTGTATATATTTACATTCATGGAATGTAAATAATGTAATAATGTGTTATCTAGGTGTTTATCATCAACACAGTAATAGGTTAAGATAGATTGGGTATAGTTGTCAACTCTGAGTTGACAAGTGTAATATCTTTTTATTCAAAAGTAACATATACTTACATGTTTAATATTACCTTAGCTTGTTCAGTGATCAGTGAACTATTAACATTTTGTTTTGATGATCCAAACATACAATGACATAGCAACATCTGGATTTCCATTGGTAACTTACACACTATGTTGTAAAATCTAGTAATGTTGTTAATGTTATTTGTGACAGTAGTGGTGGTAATAACAGGTTTTAATATTAAGTAGTTATCACACAACAACACTATCGTCGTGAACAGCCGAGATATAGGGTCAACCTCAACTTGGTACTTGAGTAGTAAACTTAAATTACGTTTGTAGTATCTAATTAAGTAGTATCCCTGACTTTTGACCTCAATGTCGGTTAAAATATCATCCTGATTATCATCATTATCACTATTATCATCATCACTATTATCATCGCTAATGTCATGATGATGGTTTACATCCATGTTTTTGATCCTATCGTTGGTAACTATGACAGCATTAGTAACAATTATTCGTTCGATGTACTTATCGTAACAAGTGGCACTGGCAGCTAATAGATATTTCAAGATTTCTCTGTTATCGTTACCAGTTGCGTATGAAAGTACAGTCTGTAGATACCGATCTTTAGCATTTAAGTTTATACCAGTTGTTGTCAGCAACAGTCTAAGAACATCCAAGTTTATATCTTTGTTATTAATAATGCTGTCACCACGACAAAATTCCATTAATGGTGTGCGACCCCACCAATCCTCAACATTAATGGCATTATTATTGCTAGAGTGGTTGATACCAGATAGTAAAACTTTGACAGTAGAGTTTAAGTGGTAATAGCAAGCAATGTGAAACACGTTTTTACTACCATGTTTGATAGTTGTTACATTACAGTTAGGATGAGAAAACAAACTGTCAGCCATTGACAATATTGGTTTATTCCTCTCACCACCAATGTCAGTGAAGTCTAAACCATGGATTAGAGTATTGAGAATAATGTCAATGACTGTTTGATCATTGTTATCTTTAATGTCCAGATCGATAACAGATGTTTGTTGACTGGACAATATAATATTAGCACAAATATTGTCTATAATTTTAACACAATAATGTAGTGGTGTATTACCTTTATCGTCTTGTATGTTGACATCAACATGTTGTAAATTTACTATCTTACCAATTAGTTCGTGATCACTGTTGTAACAACACATATGAAGTATAGTTTGTCCATTCGCATTCACCTTGTTTATTTGTCTTGTGTATATAAGTAACAACTTATCAATCAAAGATTGTTGTTTATGTTGTTGTTCATTCATAGTGATATCTTCATCGTGATCATCATCATCATTGTTATCCGATAAGTTAATAGGGTATTGGAGAGCAGAAATTAAGATATGTAATGTGTCAACAGACATATTGTCGTTAATGGAGACAATCTTATCTATCATATGATTAGTAATTTCATACTTACTATTCTCAATACAGTTCGTGATTGATGACAAGAAATGTTCATTGTCCAAGTCTGGAATTACATCATCACGATCCATGTATACATCGAATATGTTAATGGACAAATGTTGCTCTTGTTCACAAAAACCATATCCAACAATCGATTGTAACGGTGGTAATACCCACTTATGACAACCAATGTCAAGGTCTGGACAATCCAACAATGTAAAGATGGTATTCATACTTTTATTGGTACAGGCATGTGAAAATGGTGTACATTCAAGCGATACAATAATGTAACTATTAATACTATTGATAGTAGTCACAATAACTGTATTGGTATCAGAATTAACATTGTTGTTATGGTAGCTACTATAATAGATGTTATCAACAGTAATATTTGACTTGATTAATCCTAAAGCACAAGATATACTGTTAATATCGATGTTTTGATGTTGTAGTAAAATATCAACTACTGCTACCTGATCTGTCTCACAAGCAAGATGTAACGGCATATGAACCACGTTTTCAACCATTCTACCAATACCATTAACATTAATGTTTGGGTGTGCAATCAGTAGCTGAACAATATCTGTATTACCATGATAACATGCAATACCTAATAATGACCAACCATCATGATTAAGAATGTTAATATTATGTGTCCTGTTAATAAGTACCTGTACCAGATATACATCATTGTCTCTACATGCTGAAAACAACAATTGTTGTGTTAACATTCTGGTTTCATCACTACACTTAATATCCATGGTTATACATATATTACCATTACTACTTTCATCCAACATTGTAATTCCACTCATTACGTAATATATGTTTACTACACACACACACACACACTCAATACAAATATGTATCACCTTTATTATCATGTGAACACAATCACATTACAAAATACAATTTACCTTATAGTAAGGTAAACAACGTACATTAAACACATTAACTACAATGAGTATATTAACCAACATAAGTATGTTAAACATATCAGATGTATTTAATACACTATACATATCAAATACATTAAATATGTTAACAATATAATAATATTTGATATGTATAGTGTATTAATGTATGTGTTCTTACTTGACGATAAAGTAGGATGTTGTGTATTTTTGTTTATTTGTTATTATAAGTGTGGAAGGATAAGACTCAAATGTTGATTGGTGAAGATGGTAGTGGAGTTATTTATTGTTTTGAATATGTGTGACTACAAATGTCAGATCGGTTCCTGTTTTTATGGCTAATACCAAATATTTCTTTCAGATGTTTTGGTGGTGTAAGTGGTTATCATAGTGATGAAGTTGTTGGGGATGGTGATGGTGATGATACTATTACATTCTATAATCATTTGACTTCGACGCATGAGAATAATAGATAGTAATAGTTGTTGGTAGGCTGTTGTGTCATGTTGACCAACAATGTGAAGTAAAGACTTGACACGTTGCTTATTAATGTACTTATTAATCTTGTTTATGTAGTCGACATTTTGTGGATGACGCATAGGTAGGAACATATGTTGAACATCATCGGTATCGAACGTGACTGTCGGCCCACAACTAAGTAAATGTTTGTTGTTCATGTGAAAACAAATGTATCCTGTATAAAAGTCACACATGTAGTATTTGTTGTGAATATAAACAAGGTTGAAGGGGGAAGGGTGTGGAAGGGGTAGGGTCTCTTGTGGTCATCTGATGCAACAACACATAGTAACCTATTGTAGTGATTACACTAAAAGATGTAATACTTATAATGTTTAGGTTCAATACATTGTTTAGTATGAATACTTTGATTATTTTAACCATCATCATCAACGTATGTGAAACAGTAACAGCTCATTGTCTTTGAGAGTCATATATTGCTCATGTAGTGACTGCTTTTCTAAGTCAGAAAGACTCAAATTGGTCCAGTTAATATAAGAGACCGTAAACACTATCTTATAAGAGCACTATGGTGTATTGGCTTCTAACATTTTCGTCCCATGACAGTCTACAATCACGATATCACTTTTAATATGCTGCCACAAGTTTAAAATACAAAAATGGTAATAACAGTAATATTATAACATTACTGTTATGTTAACTGTTGTAAGTGTTGGTATTGGATTATAACCAATTGTAAAGTATATATGTTATATATACAAATAACATTTACATTAATCAGTAAACATAACACTGTATTATGTTAAATGTTTTGTTGATAAGTGACCAGTGAAAAAGTGGCATGTTAAGTATGAATGAATATGTGTATGATATGTTTATTCAAACTGTTTGTTGTTATATTTTGATAGTATACACATGTGTATACTATTGGATACCAACTACATTTTAAATGTTGTTAGTAACAAACTAAAACAAAGGTTGATGTGAGTGAAAATAGAAGACATAATCTGTATGTTTACAAGTTTGTATCCTTAAAACACTATAAGGTTTATAATATGTCAATATTACAACAATGACAAGTTATCTCACTACTTTTTTACTTATCGGATGAGTAAAATTGGTAACGAGTATGAAATAAATTACACAAAATACGTGTAATCAACCAATCACTGATATTATGTTGTTATACCAGAACAATTACACAAAATTGGTGGATAGTTAATTACACAAATATCATGTAATTGTAAACTTATATTATTGATACTTTACATCCTAAAAATAGTATATTCGTTAATACCATTTATAAACATATTGACATACCAATATGTTATTTTTGATATGTGAACATAATATGTTACTAATGATAGTAATTTTATGGTTATGGATATGTTGTTTATTGTAAACAATAATAAGTATATATAATAAAGTATTTCAATGTTAACTTAGTGTCAACTGTAAACATTTATTGTGTTTAATAACTTTTGTTTGTTGGCAAATGTACTAAAATAGATGCTATAACCATTAATCTGCTAGTGTTTGTGTTAGTATTTGTATTATTATAAACTATAATTTTGTTTATGTGTTCGTAACACGTTATAAACGTGATAGATGTATTACATGTTATATAAAATATTTCATATAATGGAAAAAAAGAGAGAAGAAGATTATTATAATTATACTAGTTGTTCTAGTATACTGTCAGAATAATTACATAATATCTGTGATAAGCTATAAGCGCAGAGATGGCGGAGGTAACTCACCACAAATATTATGTGGAGTAACAAGAGACATTATATAACTACTGTTTAAATATGTTTGTGATAACATATGGTATTTGTGGTTTGTTAGAGTCACAGATACCATGTATATTGGAAAAGTATTGGGTATAATTTGTTCAAGACAAGATACTATCCATCCCAAAATAAAAAGATACAATGAGAAGTAGTTTGTATTTATTTTAAGAAGTAATAGTAGTATTAGTGTTTAACATAATTTGTTGTAAACTTCGATGTGTAAGAAGATGTTATTATAATCTGTATTTTGTATTTTGCAACAAGATGTATTAGTAATAATTTAATAGACTTTTTAGTTAAGTAGAGTTTAAAGTAGTTATGTGATAAACATAATTACTAATGTTGTATTGGTGATGTTCATTGTAAACGATATGTTTGTATGTGTTATGAATGTTAAGTCAGTAATACTATTGTCATTGTTGTTTTGTTAGTAGAACTTAAATTTGTAACATATCCTTGCTTAATGTATACAAAATGCTAAATTGGTACATTTTAACATGTTAAACATACAATATTAAGTTGTAACAAATACATATACAACATACTTTGTTTTACTTTTTGGCTTACTATAAAAAGTAGGAGTGGATAATAGAAGAAAGAAGGTAAAGTTGTAAAGTGGTGAGATTAATACATATTGAAGACTAATTCGTGAGGTTAGCCAACAGTAATACTTGTTAACCGGTAAAAAAATACAGACAACATGTTTTTAGCGAATTTCTTAAAATATTCATCGTATTAATATATAGTTGTTTTATGTGAGAATGTTGTACATTTTAACATTATTTTAATGTATTGGATGTTTTAAGAAATTTGCTAAAAATGGTTTGACAGTGTAATATTTTGTTACTGGTGTAAGTTATAAATAAACAGGATAACAATTAAACATTGTATTCTAATTGTTATGTACATGTTTGCATAGTTATACCAAATAGTTTATGTTTAGTAAGTTTGTGTAAAATCATAAAATGGTGTTACTAATTTAATTGTGTGATAATTTTTCACTCTTCTTGTTTTTGTATAATGTTTATATGTAGTGATAATATAATTACCTAGTAATTATAATCTTGCAATGTCTATTTGTAATTACTTATTATGATATAAGTGTACATGAGTGGACAAGTTATTTAATGTGTTTAATGTTCCAGTTTGTGTTATGTTAATGTAAACAAATGGTTATTCTTATAATTACTAGTTTATGTGAACGAATGCGAGAGTATTTACATAAAATCTGTGTAACCAATGATGGTCACAATAATCTTGTGACTATCATTTATACCAGTAATTTATATTAGTAGTTGTTCATTCATATGAATGACGGTCACAAGATTATTATGGATTGTGAGTTACACAGATTTTATGTAAAGTTTGGCAACTCACATTAGTATAGTCAAAGAATGTAATAATATGTATCGAATACTCATCATCTGATAAGTATTAATCTAAATTAGATAGTAGTAATTTATACATTGTAATGTTTTGTGTTTTACTTCACCAATTAACTATACAGTCACAAACACAACAAAAGTTTTTGGATGATTGTAAAATAGTTTTATATTATGAATAATTGGAAGATTATTCAAGTGTATAATTGTTACTGTTGTAATGTGTTGTTTTGCGTATTGATACTTATCATGTTCATACATAACAGATAGTTGTAATCATGGATAACAATTCTGTTGTTGTTATTATATTTATTTACCTATTCAAGGACAAAATATTAATATAAATTTCATGGTTAACATAATGTTGGTTGATTGGTTGGATACAAAGTTTATATTATTAACATGTGTATATGTAAATAAGGTAGAAGTTATGTGTGTAAATAATGTGGTAATGTTACGATGTGATGGGTGTAAGGTTAAAAATGAGTAAAAAATGTATAATATAATGAAAGACATACCAGTTATAATGGACTATGATAAGTGTCAGATTGCTTGTGTTGGTGATTTGCATACTGGTAAGACAACATTAACAAAAACATACGTTGAATATGGTAAGTATTTACCTCCTGAAACTAGACTTAATTCGTGTATGAGAATAGAGTATGATTGTATGATTAAGACTGTAGATGATGTTAAGGTTAAGATGTTTATCTGGGATACTGCTGGGCAGGAGAGATTTGAGTCAATATTGAAGTCTTGCTACCGAAACAAGGATATTGTTATGATTATTTATAGTGTAACCAACAAGTTGTCATTTGACAACATTAAGGATATTTGGTATAAACAAGTTAAACAATACTGTCATCCTTTGACACAAAATTCGACTGAGTTAGGGAAACTAACATACAAACCAATTGTTATACTAGTTGGTACTAAGTGTGATACTGTTAGTATTAGTACTGGTGATATAAGTGGTGAAGGAGCGGAACACAAGGGTGAAAGACAAGTATCTTATGAACAGGGATTATCACTAGCAGATGAACTGGATGTGCCATTTTTCGAAGTTAGTGCCAAAAACATGACCAATGTCAATGAATTATTTGACTTTTGTGCTATGTCTTACATTGCTCAAAAGACACAGAAGATCAAAGTAGATAGGAAAGATCAAAGTATTAGTCAACCTAATTTCCTTGGAAAGGTTATGAGTTACTTCTCGTCCTAAAAATATAATACATTTGTTTACTTCATTGTGAAGTAAATGCAAAACTAATCATGTGATCATGAAATGATATAACCATAGTTGTACAAATAGGTATTGTACGTAATTGTAAGAATAATATGTTTTTTTACATAACTATAATTGTGGTTATAACTGTTAACTATAACACTTCAAGGAAATAATAGTAATAGGGAAGATATTCATATTATCAGAATACAACTACTTTTGTGTTAGAGAAGAGGGGAGGGATATCTAACTATATTGATACTTTCTAGTTTTCTTAATATATAAGTGTATTGTAAATAAACTGTATATGTTAAAAGTAACAATGTAATAACACATATGTTATTCCAAAGTATGATTATGTTAACTGAATGTTAGTAGACTATTAAAATGTATGTGTTTTAGTACTGGAAAGTAAGAAATTTTAGTATAGTTTGTATTTACGTCTTGCCACGAGACGTATTATTAATGATAGTACGTTTTACTCATTGAGTAAGGAAGATATTATTTTAGTTATAAATATTATATAAACATGGGTTCTAGTATGAATATTAGTCTTGTTTACTGTTAATAACAACTCGTAACATCTACAAGTAACAATTACATTTGCAATATGGATTATTACTGTTTTAATAACAAGGATCTAGAGATACTATACATAATAATATCTCTATTAGTTATTATTATTAATATTTTCATCCGGTGGAAATTAACATCGAAATGTTTTTGGCAAATTTTCTTAAAACATGTTGGACTGTAACAATTTACAATGACTGATGGTGTAAGATAGTAACCAACAAAGTATTATAGTTAATTATTATAATTGTGTATATATATATATATATATACCATTTTAGTTGTTGTTTCAACACATAATATATCATTCAATGATTAAATAATGTAAAGTATAATACACTTTAATTGTCGCTTAATGTTTGTCTTAATTATCACACTTAACAACACTAAAATGTATGTAAAAATATGTAATGTATTAATGATACAACTGTTAGTCGATCACTATAAACTACCAATTGTAAAATACATCATATTAGTAATATTATTTAAGTAAACATATTATGCGAAATATTATAAATATTGGATAATGTTATCAACTTGTTATAACAAATAGATTTTCATGAGTTTATGATTAAAACAATAACATTGATAGGGTGTGTTAAGGTTATAGTACTTGTTTATATTTACAACAACCAAATGCATGTTTGTTATTACCATTATGTCTTATAATACCAATCTAATTGGTATCATGACTTTTATATGTATATTACTATGTTGTTTACAACAATATAGTTGAGTTAACGATGTTTATATCTTGTTTTTTATTTTGTAATATTTAAACATTTTAAATATGTAAATAACAGTAATTATGGTTGATTATATGAGTAAGTTCACATGAGCGCAACAGAGGCAACTCACCACAAGTATTTGTGTATGACACAACTATTATTACATTAATAATTTGTGTAGTTATGTTGTTGTAATAACATAACTACATGACATTTGTGGATATTTACCTAAAAAGATTTTATGCAATTGTACTAGTATAATGAGAAGATAAATTCTAATAATAGAAGGAAGACTAGTTATGTTAAAATCCAAATAGTTTTGATAGCAAGAATGTGTGTATGATAAATAAAATAATAGTTGTTATACATCGGCAGATATAATTACTTTTGTTAGTGTCAGTATCCAAGTTTACCAATTTAAGTATTGTAGCATTAATATTGTATATGTGGACAATTGGATATTCAAGATTTTACAAGATACATTTAATGTAACATTTATTTATACATTCTTTGGAAGAATGTATATGTGTTTAATTATGTCATAATAATATTTATGCATGATAATGCCAATAATGTTATCTTGTGTACAATTACATTTAACATATAAGGTATTTGTATTATATTAATTGTAATTGTACACAAGATAGTTTACTTGTTAACGTAATAACAAGTGTTATACCTATATTTGTTTTATAGTGGTGTTTATACATTGTAATGGTAAAATGTTAAAGTGCACTTTTTGTGTAATTACATAAAATTCGTGTAGGCAAAATACCACGAACATCATGTGGTTATACTAGTGTAGATAGTACATTAGTTGTTATTGTTAATATCTTGTTATCGTGATAATTTAACTAATAAACATGTGCATTGTGCTAGAACAATCAACAACAATTTCCTGACATCTGTTACGTGATGCTCAAGTGTTACTTTAAAAATACTTAATATTATAAGGAGCTTATAATATATAACAATGTTATGATATATATTATAAGCTCCTTATAATATTAAGTATTTTTAAAGTAACACTTGAGCATCACGTAACAGATAGTCTCCAGTTGGTATGCCGATACCATGGTATAGTATATGCAGTTTTATTTTTTTACATGGTTTTTTAAAATATCATCTGAGTTATGAACTACAGTTTACTTAGTTAACCTTAGTATAATATATAATATTATAATAAAAAGTAAAGATGGTAAAAATATTGTAGTTATGATCAAGATTGTCTTTTCAAAAACCATGTAAAAAAATAAAACTGCAGATACTATACCATGGTATCGGCATATCAACTGGAGGCTATGCTGTAGCACTTATGTTATGATACTTTAATTTTAACAATGTTATGATATATATTATAAGCTACTT
>Ga0302300_1001018_pt1 | contig 16853 bp, 13 predicted proteins | sample III_Palsa_E1_1_FD_198756 | JGI IMG/M metagenome (GOLD analysis project Ga0302300, IMG submission 198756) | Peat permafrost microbial communities from Stordalen Mire near Abisko, Sweden - III_Palsa_E1_1 | ecosystem: Environmental > Terrestrial > Soil > Palsa > Peat permafrost | place: Sweden... | reverse complement strand
TTGTATGAGATACAAACTAAATATAGTGTGTGTATGTATAATATCTTTATTGCATACAATAATGTATTGTATGAGATACAAACTAAATATAGTGTGTGTGTGTGTACATTAAGATGTACAGTGATGAGGGTAGACAGTGATGAGGGTAGACAGTGAGTGAGATAGAGAAGGCGGTGGGTGTTAACAAACATTCACGTGACAAATATTGTCGTTAATGTCAACTGTCCAATTTAAACCTTTTTGTTGTAATAGTAGGTTAGTATTGTGTATGATGGTAATTTTTAGAGCTGGATTGTAACTGTACATACGACAAGAGAAATTACCACATTCACATTGTTGCAAATTACCAATTTCTCTATGCACCTTGATAAGATTTCTGACTAGTGTATTACAGATTTCATTAACTACACTAGTTTCATGTTCCTGTTTTAACACAACAACAATAGTACCCTTAATTGTAGTATCTCCTACTAGACCAGTTAAACCATGTACAGATTTGTTCAACCAAACATATTTATTGTTTACATCTTTGTATTTATCATTTAACTTATTAACAATTTTTGTTACATATACAGATTCATGATAGTACTTATATTTGTGGATTACATTTCCTCCATCCATCACAGGAAGTAATAATTGGTATGTATTATCATCCACATTAATATTTGAATTATTAATACTTAAACTAAACAGTTGCCATATTTGATCAACATAAACGTTAATGTCAATCACTGAGTTATTCAAACAATTAATAGTATGCATATGTATATATGTATATTGCAGGAAGTTATTTTCTTTATACCCAAAGAGTTAAAAACTCATCATCATTTTTAATTTCATTTAATACATATTACACATTTTCTAATACATCCAACCCCTCATCCCTCACACTTAACATTATTATGATGTAAATCATCGCTTTGACATTTTAAAAATGTCAGTTAACATAACTTCTCTCTCAAATATTTATTTATATATTAGTTTATATAATAGTTGCTTACATGAAATCCGTGTAAGCAACTAACCACGAACATCATGTAACTATACATACAATACTATATTAATAAAATAAGATGTCATTACCAATAAATACATTATTTTTGTGGTTAGTTGTCTAGCGCAGCTTGCTGCTTGTGAGTCTTGGGATCACAACCGCTTACACAAATCTTATGTAATAATATTAACATATTCTTTTTTTCTTCCTTTCTTCCTTCGTTCATTCCTTCCTTCCTACCTTCTCCTATCTTCTCTTTCTTTCTTCTCTATTACGTCTCATTCTGTACTTTATATAAGTATAATTACATAATATTGGTGTAAACAATTATCCACCAATATTACATGATATGCTTAATATATTTTATCCTTCCTCTCATTCAATGTAATTTTATATATTAGTGATGTTACATAACATTTGTATAACATTACTAATTACTATTATTATGTAATTATTATTAATAATTACTAATTCTATTAATGAAGTATTTGTGTGTGTGTGATCACATAATCATTGTGATAGTTGCTTACACAAATTTTATGTAATTGTTAACAGTAATACACTTAAGGTATACTATTATCTTCTCTGATCTCCTCCCTCTCTCTCTCCTCTTCCCTTTTATCCCCTTTCTCTCTTTTTCCTTACATATTACAATGTTATACTTACTAGTTATTTACAACAATAATTAGTTGTAGTGTTAATACATTACATTACATTACATTACAATACAATAAAATATAGTATTTATATTGTAATATGTACATGTATCTGTTATACTATTTTTTTGTTAAGAATTGTTATAATACCATATTATAACATAAAATATTATTATAATGGGAGAAGGAAGGAAATAAAAGAAGGTTGAATACTATAAATATTATTTTATGATAATGTTATTATAATAAATGTATGTGTTGATAATGGATAGATGTAATATGTTATCATAACATATTGTTGCCATAAGAGTATAATGTATTTTGTTGTAGATAGAAAAGAGAATGAAGGAGGAGAAGGAAGGAGGATGAGAAGGAAGGAGGATGAGATGAAGGAGGATGAGAAGGAAGGAGGATGAGATGAAGGAGAATGAGATGAAGGAGAATGAGGGATAGGGATATACTATTGTGGTACACCATAATGGTATATACTGTCGTAAATTAGAACACCATATTCATTCCATGATCGACATTGTCCATGTTTTAAATCGTGATAGTAAAGTTCATAAAATGACATAATACCAGTATCATACCACATTTTGTGATAACCATGTTTTTTACCTTCTGTATATACGTATTCATAACATGTTTTACCATCCTTGTAAAAACAAGTATGTAATCCATCTTCATTACCATATTGAAATACTCCTTGACATAACATCTGTCCAGTTCGGTACCAACGTGTCTCCAAACCATGTTGTTGACCATGACAGTAGTATGTCTCTTCACATATCATATTGTTGTCGTGCCAAGTTCTTTTAATACCGTCAACATTTTTATCAACAAAAGTACAAATTTCCTTCAGGTTATTACTTTTATTATTATTATTAATGTCATTCAATAATACATTTGTATCGTGATATTCAACAGTATGGTAATACTGATGATCATCAACAATAAATGTTTTATTTTTGTTCACTGACAACCATTCCACATTAAAATGGTAATTTCTACCATATGTGAATGGAATACATTGATAGTGCAAACGTAGATAGATATCCCATTGCAAATGGGGATGAAGATTACCTATTAAACAACAATCTTCATTATAATAATGTTCATAATACAAATTCACAAGAAATTGTAAGTATTCAAAATCTTGTAGTAAATGACTAAGTTCAAAACAACGTTTTAGTGTGTGCCAAGTTTGTAACTCTAAACATAAACTATCAATATGTATATTATTAATATAAGCAATGTAATTATAAAATATATCCTGATATCCAGCAGGAAATGGAATTGTTATAATATTGGTAATGTTATTACTGTTATCAGTAATACACTCAATCAATGATTGAAACAATTTTGACTGTGTAAGTTTACATTTTGATACAATGACACTATCTGTATCCATTTCGAGTAATACACATTCTTGCATTGTAAATTCCGGATATTATGTATTTTGTATTTTGTATTTTATACAAACAATACCAACTATTATTTATGCCAGTCAATACAATATTAAAACAATATTCAATTTATTGCAAATACCGTAATATACAGAATGGATGTCAAAATAATAATTAGATAAACAAATAAACAATCAAAAAGTAAAGAAGATGGAAATACAATCTATATTAATCGGTATGAAAACAATATTAATACTGTTTTAATGATAAATTACAAATTAATATGTATTGTTGATGATAATCATTACAATAGTAAATTTAAATTGTTTGTGTATGTATGTATGTATGTATGTTACAAATATTAATTGTAATACCAAATACTGGATATATGTATTTTAGACTGGGAAAAGGGAAAGGAAGAGAGGGAGAAGGGAGGGGAAAGGATTATAAAAATATTGTAAACCAACATATACTACTTTAATTTTGTTGTTTAAACAACAAAATGGGTGTGTAAATATACATGTTGTGGATTTTTACGTTTGTTATGAAAATATAAAATATGTGTTTATTACATAGAGATATAAAAATGACTTAATTATTAATGATGAAGTTATTAACAAATAATAAAATAAAGAAGAAAACAACATGAAGTACGTATCTGGTGATATACTATCATATCCTTGTAATTATATTGTGCAACAATGCAATTGTCAAACGACGACAAGTAAGGGATTATCTGAATCTATCTTTCGCAAGTGGCCTGAGAGTAATACTTACAATAATGGCAAGAAACGAGTTCCCGGTACTATCGATGTAATTAATGTTACTAATGACAATAAGTATATTGTTAACTTGTATGGTCAAAATAAACCAGGTTCAGTAAGTGGAACAGAGACTTGGCAACGCAGATTACAATGGTTTGAATCAGGTCTCAATCATTTAGTACAACATATTGAACCAAACACTGTGGTAGCCTTTCCTTACATGATTGGTTGTGGTTTGGCTGGTGGAAATTGGTTACATTATGAACCTAAAATTATGGAGTTTAGTGGTCGACTTGCATACAAAGATGTGACAGTTGTTATTGTATGCCTTCAATAATAATAATAATAATTATAATAATAATAATAATAACATATTATTTACCTCATTGTGAAGTAAAAATATTTTTAATCATAATAGATAACAATATTAACATTGACTATTTGACATATTTACGATGTTAAATGTTCAACATATTTATTTTATTATTTTACTTCACTATGAGGTAAAAAACATCATTGGTATATTTTGAATGACAGAAGTTAAAAATATAACATTAACGCATTACATATATTTCCAATTTAATAAAAGAAGTAATATATAATATTGTAATTTATAATATATTATAATATATGTGTATATATATAGGGTAAAATAAATTAATGGTGTAAGTTAATGATCTTGTGTTTATATGTATATAATTTATTAATGTAAATAGTTACTATCACTGATAGTCACATGAGTGTCATGGTTTATGGTGCCACACAAATATTATGTAATTGTTAGTAATGTGTATATGTAAGAGAGGAAGAGGGAGAGAGAAGAAGGGGGGGGGAAAGAAAAGGAGATTAAAAGAATAAAGGAGAAAAGTATATGTTTTTATATACAATTGTAAATTTACAACTGTAAAATTAATAATAATATATAAAATGTATGTTAATGACAGTGTTGATGATGTTACAAACATACCTAATGTGGTGGGTGAATATTATTTAGTAGATAATTTTTTGTTGTCTCTTATTATTGGTGTTGTAATTGCAACAACACTAGCTTTGTTAATAGGTGTATTTCTTAATATATTAATACCCAAACCTAAATTGTTAACACCAACAGACATCGAAGATTCGAGTTTAGGATTAACCTTATTCTTGTTGTATCTCCAAATAATAATTTTATCTATTATCGTTGCAGTTGTTGCATTTATTTTTGTCAAGTTGTTTGGTAGACGTATCTCAACCTACTTTGCTCTCAATATGTTTGTTGTAATCCTATTTCTATCCCAACAACAAATTTTTGTTCGTTTAAGTATTGTTTCTAGGTTAATCTTTGGTGTTAAAATATCTGGTACAGCTTAATAATATTTTAATAGTATTTTAACATTGTAAAATACTGTATATATCACAGATATAAAAATAAACATATTGTCATCATGACAATGTTAAAATACGGTATATAATATTACTCGTGTACTATTGAATTACACTAACCATTATTACATTGTATTTGTTTACTTTCATGTTGTTAAAAATTTACAGGTAGGATATGGTGGTTAGTATGTGAATAGGTTAGTGGCTAAATTAATGAGTAGATTCATTAAATGCAAACATGTGGATATACTTATCAAAAGTAACATTTGTATATAAAATATATATGTATATAAAATATATATGTATATAAAATATATATGTATATAAAATATATGTATAACTGTTGATATGAATAGAAGTGGGTTAAAGTTTAACATTCTAATGAATTATAATAAATTCTAATAAATTATAATAAAATCATAACAAAATTATTGGTGTGTCAAAAAACCATAAACAATATTTTTTTGGAAACAGTAAGTAGTTATTTTAATATTATAAATGTGTAATAATGATGATAGTGAATACAATGACATATTGATTAGACAACTTCGTGATTTGAAACTTGAAGTGTCAAATTTAAGGAAGATATTAATTAACGATACAGATATGTGGTTAACAGTAAATTTACAAAAACTCGATAGGTATTATGGTAAGAAGGAGTTTCCCGTTAAGAAATTAATAAAAGATGTGGTAGTTTTTGGACTTAATTACACATTAGGACCGTTGGAAACCGTATATATGTTCTCTCAACACATATTGGGAAATAAAGGTGTATTTTCGCATTATGTAAATTTACATTGTCCTGAAATTGGTAAGAAGAAAGACAAGTTACGAAAGGAGATTAATACTATAAACTTAAATAGTGATGTTAACGGTATAATTAAAGTTTTACATGGTATTGTAGATCATCATCAAACATTAATTCATACCATTCCAAAAACGCACATTGAGAAGTTCATCAAAAGTGTTTACATTTAAAACATCACATACCATATAATATGTTTGTATAAATACATGACATATGTGTATATACATATGTTGTGTGAATAGTTTTATATCTCGGATATAAAAGCATAAATTACTAACCATATAATTGTTGTGAACTACATATATTTTTGATCCGTTAACATATATTTTTATTCGTTTAACCTGACCTATTCAAAATAGGTTAAAATGTATAAGGGGTTGGGTCTCATCAAGATATATTCATCTTAAACATGTTAAAGAATAAATTACAAAGAGTAAAAGGAGAAGATAAATGAGGAAGGAAGGAAGGAAGGAAGGAAGGAAGGAAGGAAGGAAGGAAGGAAATAACTACACAAACGTTTAAAGTAAAAGTAATAAGCAAGGGGTGGGTAGGTGGGGATACTAATATAACATTCTATTTAAACAGACTTTAATCTTAGTTTAGATTATATTTATCTTAGTAACCACATATATAATTGCTATTTTAACCATTATGTTTTAAACTTGGAAACTTTTTTAATTTCTAGAAATTTAAAGTGTATCTATCTGTGTGTATATATTAACATTCTAACGATAAATAATTGTAAATTCTTTAAACTTAAATTAAATTTAAGTTACATTCAAATAATCACAGATATAATAATTATACTTATTTATTTAAAATATATTCGTATAATTATTATTGGACTTAATTTATAACAAAAATATCTTTAGTATAGAATTATTATATGTTTATATATTTATATGTTTATATATTTATATGTTTATATATTTATATGTTTATATATTTATATGTTTATATGTATATGGTAATTCTATACTAAATTAAATATTACAAGAACGTAATAACAAAATATAATTGTTAAGTTTATTTCTTCAGGCAAAATATGTTATGTTTAAAATTTAATATTGTAATGTTGAAATGTTCTCCCTTCTTCTCTCTGTGTGTTTTATCTTTGGCATCAAGAGTATAATTACTTTGACGTGATCATGTACATGTTTGATTTGTGCATTATAAATGTTATAAATGTTATTAACAACAAAATATAAAATATTTTTATATTTAAAATATGTCGATACACAGTTACGTTATAAATTTGGATAAAAGAGTAGATCGTTGGGAGGTATTTCAACAACATATGAGTCAAGATCAAACTTTATTATCGCCACAAAGAATTTCGGCTATAACAGATAAAAATGTAGAGTTTGCTATTTTATTATCACATCAATCTATAGTAAAAATAGCTAAAGATAACAATTATGATATGGTATTAGCTCTTGAAGATGATTGTGTTTTGACACCCGATTTTGACTTACGTTTTCCTCCCATTCTGTCTTGGTTAAAGGCAAATATGGATAAGTGGGAAATATTTAATGGTGGTCCAGCGTTTATATCAGGATATGGAACCAAATGTCATATCGTTGACAAAGATTTAAAGTTAATTCAAACAGATGGTAACATGACACACTTTATAATTTATAACTCATCTGTGTATGACAAAATTTTGGCCTTAAAACAAGGTATACCAATTGACATCTACATCCATCGTAACATCAAACAATTAACTACTGTTCCTTTCTTGGCACGACAACTAGTTTCCTACAGTGACAACAAACGATGTACTAAAAATTACAATGCTGAGTTTGATCGTTGTGAGAATAAATTAGCACAAATGCTTATATAATCTTTATCCATGATCATATCCACATCCACATCTACATCCACATTGATGATATAGTATAATTACCACTATTAATATGAGTGTTATACTATCGAACAAAATGTTTTTAAATATATATTTATATATATACGTTAACATTTTGTATTATTAGATTACAGTTTAACCTAAGTTAATTTAACTTAAATTTAAAACGGGAAAGTTGAACATATTGTTATACACATTTCTGTAATGTGTATCATATGATCTTACAGATAAGATCAACTATTTAAATACCATTTTTTCATCAGTGTGTAACGTAGTAATATTAAGCAATATGTATATTTGAATGATGGAGTAAAATAATGTGTTGTTATTTGAAATTAAAATATATCATAATAATATTAATAATATTAATAATCACGATGTTAAGATTATATAATTAATATAGAAACATTTACTTAATAAATGAAAAGTTAGATATTTAAATATTATTATAATTAATATTTGTTATTCTAACACCCAAATATATAATTATTCTTTGGTTGATATTTTGTATCTTCAAGATACAAAGTTATTACGATATGACATCTATATGATAATAATTGTATTATTCACCTACATTACTCTTTCCAATTATCTACATTTTTATTATAATTAAATGTTAATAAGTACATGTAAAAAAGAAGAAGGAGAAAAGAATGAGGGAAAAGGATAGAGAAGGGAAAGGTAACGAGAGAAAATAACTGTGTAATTAAGTATGTTATTGTTGATAATTACATAAAATCCGTGTGGCACCACTACCCACGAACATGATGTTACTATCAATGATGATACATATATTATCTATTAATAAGATTAGTTACTATCAATGATAGTAACATCATGTTCGTGGGTAGTGGTGCCACACGGATTTTATGTAATTATACTTGTATACACTAGAGAAGATAATAAAAGATGGAGTGAGAGACAATTTGAGGGAGGATGGGAAGGATGAGGGAAGATGAGGGAGAATGGGAAGGATGAGGAAGGAAGATGGGGGAGGGGATGTTAATTAACATTAAACAGTTGTTTAACTCTGTTGATATAATCAATGTCAAAGTCTGGATTAGAAAAAATAGGTGTTCGTAATTTCTTTAAATACAACTCGTCATTGTAATCCAACTCGATAATTTGTTGTTTTGCTGCTTTCAGTGACTCGGGGGTGCAGTCTGGAATGTAGATGACAGCATCACGGTTGATGTAATTAAAAAGACGTGGTGAACCACAATAGATTGGCACAGTTCCGCCTCCAAGTGCACACATTGGTTTTTCGGTGCAGTACCAATCCATTATTTTATTTTCACAAGCTAACATAAACTTGTGAGGTCTTAAGAACTCCAGGTATTCAGGTGTCCAATACATATGAGGTAACACGTAACCGGTGTTACACATTTTACCATATGAATCAACCTTTTTAATATTACTGTTTATGAAATTAAATAATTGACGTCGAAGTGCAACATTGTTAGAGGAGATGAAACAACAAAAATTGGTCTTTATGTTTAAAATTTCACTATCCGATTTCAATAAGAAGTCATGTCTCATATCTAGATAATTCTTCTTTTCGGTTGCAAATAAATAAGGCACAATCTTAGCATTGGGCTTCATACTTGGATCTAGAGGTATAAAGTTCAAGTCAAACTTTGTTGGATCCAAATAATTAGGTTCACCTGAGTATTGAACATTTAATACTCTATCTGTCTTTTTAATCTTGGCTATTGCGGTCCTAGGGAACAAACTATAAATTTTAATTTCATCATACAAGTGTTCTATGGGTTTTAAAACCGCTGTCATCTGTCCTAATAGATTATTGTCAACACCGAAACTACCCCACATGTTGTGAAATGTATATCTGGTTTGAGTGTTACTCATACTACACATTTTTATCAACAAAAATAAGTTTAACAATATAAAATAAGAATATGTTCATATACATATTAATATGTATATAAATACTTTAATTAAAAACAACCAATTTAACCTTTTTATTATTACATCTCAAAGTATGTAATAGTAAATACAAATACAAATTAGCTTGTAATATATAATATATTATAAATAAATATACACACCATAGCATTACAACATCACAACAATTTCATTCAATGATATTATATAATATAGACAAACACACACATATTTGAATAAATAGAATAAGGTTAAGAGACAAGGAATATAGTTTTGATAGATATTTAGTAAGATTATCACAAGATAATATACATTTATATTATATTATGGGTGAAATAGAAAGATAAAATGTATGAGATGAAAGAAAAAGTAATAGAGGACATGGAATATTACATACCTTTAAAATTACAGGTGATTCTAAATGCATGTAATATGTAGTTATAATAGTCAGTGAGTATAAAAAGATTTTATACTAAAACATTGTTTTGAATACACTATAATATATAGTGGAATGTTAGCGACCTTTAATTTTACAGGTATTTTTTGGTTTGACATATTTTTGGTTTTGGTGAGAAAATATGTCAAACCAAGATTTTATCTGTAATGTTAAAGGTATGTAATATACAACTATAAACAGTGAGTATAAAAGATTTTATACTAAAACATTGTTTTGAATACACTATAATATATAGTGGAATGTTAGCAACCTTTAATTTTACAGGTAAAATCTTGGTTTGACATATTTTCAACCAAAACCAAAAATATGTCAAACCAAGATTTTACCTGTATTTTTAAAGTAAGATAATACATAATTATATATTACAGTGAGGATAAAAAGATTTTAAGGTGAAAATAAGTATTGAGTATACTATACTGTATAGTGATTTACTGCTTACCTTTAAAGTACAGGTAAAATCTTGGTTTGACATATTTTCAACCAAAACCAAAAATATGTCAAACCAAAAAAATACCTGTAAAATTAAAGATTGCTAACATTCCACTATATATTATAGTGTATTCAAAACAATATTTTAGTATAATAACCATCATATATAAACAAAGAAAATAAGGGATGGGATAGATATTTTTACACAATATTCACAGATAATTAATTACGCAAATATTATGTAATAACATGTATAAATGTGTATAGATATTAAAATAAATAGAAATACATCTAAGTTAATGGAAAAAATACAAACATGAGGATATGAACATGTTCATTATCAATGTATAATAATGTTAATTTTTTAGTATAAATATACCTTCTATCCACACTAATGTTATATAATATATCATGTGTGTAAAAATGGAAGAGAAAGATAAAGAATATCATGAACAAATAAAAATTATATTAAAGACCATGTCTGTCAAACTATCCTAAACAACTCGAAACATTAAAATAACATTGTTGGATTTGTAGATTAGTAAATATATATATATTGGTATGGTTTTTATTTGTGAATAGTAAGGAGGGAATGGGAGAAGAAGGAATAAGGAAGAAGGGAAAGGAAGATGAGAGAGATGAGAGAGGTGAGAGAGGTGAGAGGAAAGAAGGAAGAATAATAATAATATTCCAAACACCACAACAAAAGATGTTTTGTTTATTGTTAGAGATGTAAATATGTATAATAAAATGGTAATAAAGTAATAATAATAATAATTATTATTTTGGTGTAATAAAACATAAATATGTATGAAAAACAAATACAAACACAATTACAAACACAAACATTAAAAAATGGTAATGGTAATGGTGGATACAAGATACCAGCAATTGTTATTAACTTGGATACTAGAACGGATAGATGGCAACAGATAATTCAACGTTTTAGCAACGTTAATAGTATACAATTAGAAAGATTTTCAGCCATTAAACATAGTAAAGGTAGTACTGGTTGTTTATTATCACATCAATCCATTGTCAGATATGCCAAAGATAACAATTACGAAATGGTATTGGTACTTGAGGATGATTGTAAAGTATGTAATGATTTTGACCTTAGATTTCCCACCATAGTAGACTGGTTAATAACCAATAAACATTGTTGGGATACATTTAATGGTGGTCCAGCTTTCGTTAAGATTAATAACCATTACCATTCTCATTATCGTTATAATCATCAAACAAAAATATTGTGTCGACAATTACCTATTGTTATGATGTCCGGTCTAATGTGTCACTTCACTATATACAATAAGTCTAGTTATGACACAATCTTGTCCGCCAATCACAATTGTGCTATTGATGAACACATTAACAATAACTTGAGACAAGTAACAAGTTTACCATTATTAGCAACTCAAATACCATCCCAATCTAACGCTCAAAGTGGTTATAAAGATTATAGAAATGAGTTTACTAAGGCACAAAGGAAGTTAACACGATTCGTATCAAGGAACTAATACTCCTTCTCCCTTCTTATCCTTTGTTATTAAACTCATTTGTTTTCTTTGTTTTTATCTAACCCATCTATTACCATAGCAATATTTATTTACCAAGTAAATAAAAGTAAATTGTAACAACACATATTGGTGTTAGGAATGTTAACATATAAAATATACTGTACTAATCAGATGAAAATATATACATGTATATTACATAGCTACTTTGTCCAAATAACAAATAACAAATAACAATACACATTAAAGACCCATGAGAACATTGTATGTATACATTATGTAACTAAATATATCTTTTAAATGTAGTTAGGATAGTTAAGTATTTTTATAATTTAATATATACACAATATACATTTAGAATGTGTATTGTTAACTGCAATATATAGTTTACTTATTGTTATGTATAATTGTAAAGATTAGATATAAAAAAAGAATGATAAGAAGGTAAGACATATATGTAATAGGAGGAAGATAAAATTTTATTGTGGATGTAAAGGGTATTACAATGAAGATTATTAATATAGAATAATTCTATATTTATCGTAATAACCAAGATAGAGAAAGAAGGAGGAGAAAGGAAAGAGAGAGAGAACATATACTTATATCTTTCAAACTAGACATGTTTTTGGTAAAAATAAATAAAAACATGTCAAAGTAACTAGATATTACAAAGATAGTATAAGAGGTATACTTGTCATACAAGTATTAATACCTTATTTTGGTAGAGAATGATTTTATACTTACTATGTAAGTATATATCTTATATTATCTTTATAATATCTAGTTACTTTGACATGTTTTTGGTAAGAATATATCGGTCCCTTCCCCCCCTCACTCTCTCAACTAGTAAACTAAAAGTATAATCTTAACATAGATATATACTTAACAGATAAGAGTATAAGTATTAGTAATTATATTAACATATCAGTCACATATGTGGATATTTTAAGGCAATTGCATAATATCTGTGACAAGCACAGCGAAGGCAACTATCCACCAAATTATGTGACTATACTAGTACTTATAACAGTAGTCACATAATTTGGTGGATAGTTGCCTTCGCTGTGCTTGTCACAGATATTATGCAATTATACTTTTATACCCTTTAACTATTGTATAGTTGTATTATTATACTATTGTAATTACATTAATATAGTTACATAAAATCTGTGAATCCAATTCACCACCAATATTATGTATGTTTACTAATATAACATACCTTATCATCTGTTTACATATTGTACCACTTACCTTTTTCTTCCCATCTATATTCTGTATTTTTTTGTTCCAGGATGTTAAACTACTAATTTATAAGAACATATAGACTCTTGAAAATTACGTACCTTAATGATTTATGTTTATGTTTATGTTTATGTGTATACATATTCTTTACTTTTATTACTTCACATGGTTAAGTATAGTCATAATTTGTGTTACTTGTTAATATAACCTGGTTATATTAATAACAATATTATTAGTGTAAAAATTAAATTGTAATACCGTTAATTCTTATCTTTTAATCTCATTGTAATGTTATCGTTGGTTAAATCTAATAGTTAAATCTAATAGTTAAATCTAATAGTTAAATCTAATAGTTAAATCTAATAGTTAAATCCAATAGTTAAATCCAATAGTTAAATCCAATAGTTAAATCCAATAGTTAAATCCAATAGTTAAATCCAATAGTTAAATGATAATATGTACAAGTGTATATTTAAAATAACAAGCATATTAATGTTTTGACAAATGTTATAAAACATTTGTCGTTAGTACCTTGTAATATCAAAAACAATATATTTGTAGCAAAAAAATCTTAAACGATTTAAAACATTAAAATAACAGTAAAATTAGATGTTGGGTCATCACAAAACAAGTTTATTTTAATGTTTTAAATCGTTTAAGATTTCTTGCTACAAATATATTGTTTATATTTTTTACTTGTTATCTTAGCAAGAAATAAAGATCTCTTATTCTCCTCGTCTGCACTACCTATTATTCGTTTTCAATAAACATATATACAATAAATACAGAACAGTTCTATATTAAAATTACTATTGTAACATATTTTACATTAACAAATACTTATAATATGAGTGACATCATAAATATTTATATATATATATATATATAAAACTATTAAATGTATATGTATTTGTGGATATTAAGTAAAGTAAAGAGAAAATAGTGTGTAAAACAAGATGAGGAGAAATAAAACATTTACAAACATAACATACAACAAAATAATAATTTTAGTATAGAATTGTTCTATATTTATTTACATACTGGACAATCTTGTTGTTTTATGTTTAACCCTAACAAAAATATATTAACTATACATTGTTTACAGGTAATGAAGGATAGTAAGAAGAGAGAGAGGGAGGAGGGAGGGAAGGAGAAGAGAAGAGAAGAGAAGAAACAAGAGGATTAAACTTGTTCGTCAAGACAAGATATTCCTTTGTTGAGGTTATTATTGTTGTTTTTACCTTATACCGTTTAACCTTATCATATATTTGAAAGCAACATTTTGTTTAAACCTTGTAATTTTAATCTCTGTGGGTAAGTCACAATTTAAATATCTTTAAATTGTGTTAGTTAAACAAAGAAATAGACACCATAATTACCATTATATATGTTACAGTTTTAATTTAGTATAGAACCATTCCATACTTATGTATTTACTATAGGTTACTATGACTTCTAAATTTACAGGAAGATATGTTTTGTTTATTTTTTTACCAAAAATATGTCTGTCATGACTAAACATTAAAAAACAATGTAATATACACACTTATTGTTACAAATGTTAATATACTTTATTTTAGTGAAGGATGGTTCTATACCTGTAATAACAAGTGTGTATATTACATTGTTTTTAATGTCTAGTCATGACAGATATATTTTTTGTTAAAAATATATTGGATTTTCGCTGACAAATCAAAAGATTACCTTAATATGTAAATGTATAGTAATTATAAGTATTAGAACCATTATTTACTAAAATAAAAGATATGTTAACACTTATAATAACGTATGTATTTACTATGTTGTATTTTAATGACTAGTTATATACATATATATCAGGTGACATATTTTTGGTAAAAAATTAAACAAAACATGTTTTCCTGTAAATTTAGAAGTATAAGAATCTCTTGATGTTAGTGGGTATATAACTACTTTACACTAAAATAAAATCACACACTCGTAATTACAAGTACACTTATAATGTTTTATTTTAATGGTTAATATCTGAAGGAGAGAGGGATGGGGGTGGTGGGGGGGGGAGGGGTGTGGGTTGTGGGGGGAGGGTGTGGGTGGTAAATGTATTTTGTTTAATCTTTATCAAAAATACATTTACATCCTAACTGGATTAAAAAAACAAAATGTTATGACACTATTATACTATCAACAAGTATAAAACAATTTTATACTAATTTAATATCACATGATACTAATACTACTAACAATATCTTTTATATTGTCACATAATTAACATACCCAACAAGATTTGTAAATCTTGTAAGTAGGTTATAAAATACTTTACTTATTGTATGTAAATTACAAATTAGTAAAACTTTAATAAAGTTGTATAAAGTTGTATAAAGTAAATAATTGTTAGTTGGAACAAATACACTTAAACTTGTAATTGTACTAGTACAATTACACAACATCTGTGTAACTAACAAACCACAACCATGTTGTAGTTATACGAGTACAAAGATTAAATATATACATATATTCAATAGAGAAAATACCCATGTTAAACACATGAATTACAAGTTTGTAATTCATATCATTGACACACAAATTTGTAGTAGTAATTATTACAACCAATTATTGTTGATAACATAAGAAAACAATATTACTTGTAAGACTAAATCTTTACAAGTAGCTATCCCTCTAACTAATAATCCACAAACACTTTGTAATTATATTAATAATACATATATATATATATATATATATTTTCACACATATTACTTTAACAATATTAGTGTGATTACAAAATGTTTTGTGGATTGTTAATTACACAAATCTTGTGTAAAATATACTGTAATGAGTAACATAAATTCGGTAGTTTAATATAGTTAATAGTATATCATATACTATTACGTGTTTTACCATCATTGGTATCTAATTATCTTTGTTTTGTTTTGTTTTGTTTTGTTTTGTTTTGTTTTGTTTTGTTTTGTTTTGTTTTGTTTTGTTTTGTTTTGTTTTGTTTTGTTTTGTTTTGTTTTGTTTTGTTTTGATTTGTTTTGTTTTGTTTTGTATTGTATTGTTTTGTTTTGTTTTGTTTATTTATTTTAGAGGAAGCAAACAAGATAAGTTATAACACTACCAATTTTATGATTGACAGTTATAATGTATGATATGTTAGTAACAACAATAACACTAATGGTTGGATAACATTGCATTTTAAATTAGTGAGCAGTTGAGTATTGTAAGGAATTTATCTTACTCATGTGTTGTAATTAGTGTAAATACAATGTTATAATGACATACATATTTTTAATGTCTAGTTGTTTGTTATTGTAAACCCCTACATACTAGTACAATTACATAAAATACGTGTAGGCAACTAACCACCAATATTATGTAGCTTTACTGGTACGGTATTTCATTATTTACTTGTATTTTGTTTATTTATGTTGTTTACAAGATACAAAACTACTGTATAATATATATTTACA
>Ga0302300_1001013_pt1 | contig 16935 bp, 27 predicted proteins | sample III_Palsa_E1_1_FD_198756 | JGI IMG/M metagenome (GOLD analysis project Ga0302300, IMG submission 198756) | Peat permafrost microbial communities from Stordalen Mire near Abisko, Sweden - III_Palsa_E1_1 | ecosystem: Environmental > Terrestrial > Soil > Palsa > Peat permafrost | place: Sweden... | reverse complement strand
CTTATAATTGATCTTTGACATGCTGATAAATTAGATAACCGGCGGAGTTGATCCGGCAGATGAGGCTATTGCCGTACGGCCTTTGATCCTCCCTGTTTTCATCAACCCGTCGTAATGACGCATTAACAAATGGCTTTCTATTTGCTGCAAAGTATCCAATATAACACCTACCAGGATGATCAGTGATGTACCACCGAAGAAACGTGCGAATATTGGTGTAACACCTATCATACTTGCAACCGCAGGTATAACAGCTATAATAGCCAAAGCAATTGAGCCCGGTAAAGTGATCTTTGAAATAATATCATCTATAAAGTCATCCGCCATTTGGTTTGGATTAACAGTGATAGCCGTATAGAAATAAGTAAACAGAATGATCAATACAGCAAATAACAAATTGTGTGGCCACGAGTTATAGTTAGCCAACGCCATTACTGTAGGGTTAGCTGCTATGCTCGGGAACAATGATGGTATATATGCAGGTATAAACATTAAAGCCTGTGCAAATATGATAGGCATTACACCTGCTGCATTTACTTTTAACGGGATATACTGGCGCACACCGCCATATTGTTTATTACCAACAATACGTTTTGCGTATTGTACTGCAATTTTCCTGGTGCCTTGTACTATAAGTATAGTAAACATTACTACACCAATAAGTGCCACAAGCTCAACCACGAAAGTTACCAGGCCGCCCTGGCCGCCTGTACGGGTTAAAAACTCTGTAGCTACAGCACCCGGTAATTGAGCGATGATACCCACCATTATAATTAATGATATACCATTACCAATACCTTTATCAGTGATTCTTTCACCCAGCCACATTACAAATAATGTACCTGATGTAAGAACAAATACGTTAACGATTGTAAATAACGGATCTGCAATTAAACGGGCCTCGGGACCGATCTGAGATTTCAGATAGCCGATAGCCTGTAAAGCAGTAATACCGATGGTTAGGTAACGGGTCCACTGGTTAATTTTGTTTTGGCCGCTTTCGCCTTCTTTTTGCAATTTAGCGAAGTAAGGCACTGCTATTCCCAACAATTGCACCACAATTGAGGCTGAAATATAAGGCATTACACCCAATGCAAAAATTGATGCATGCGAAAACGCACCACCTGCAAACATGTTCAGTAAACCAAGTAAACCTTCTTTAGCGTGTGTGTTTAAAGATGCCGGATCGACACCTGGTAAAACTACTACGCAGCCTACACGGTATATTAAAAGAAATAAGAGTGTGTTAGTTATACGCACTCTTAGATCCTCGATTTTCCAAATATTGGATAATGTGGTGAATAAATTCTTCATTGAAAAATTATAGCTTAACTATGGTACCACCAGCTGCTTCAATAGCTTTTTGAGCTGTGGCTGTAAATGCATGTGCTTTAACTTCTAAAGTGGCTTTCAGCTCACCACGGCCCAGGATTTTTACCAGGTCGTTTTTTGAAGCTAAACCATGTTCTTTAAGCGTATCAAAATCAACTGTTGTGATTGAGTGACGCTCAACAAGTTCTTGCAAAACATCAAGGTTAACACCAACGTATTCAATACGGTTAGGGTTTTTAAATCCTACCTTAGGAACACGGCGTTGTAATGGCATTTGTCCACCTTCAAAACCAATTTTAGTTTTGTTACCTGAACGTGAACCTGCGCCTTTATGACCACGGGTTGATGTTCCGCCACGGCCAGAACCTGTACCACGGCCTATTCTTTTTCTATTTTTAGTAGAACCTTCTGCAGGTTTAAGATTACTTAAATTCATGATATTAAATATTTTCTACCGCTACCAAATGATTAACTTTTTTTACCATACCGATGATAGCTGGAGTAGCTTCAACTTCCACACTGTGGTTGATCTTACGTAAGCCCAGGGCTTCGACAGTTCTTTTCTGGCGCTCACTTCTATCGATCACGCTCTTAATCTGCGTTATTTTGATTTTTGCCATGATGATTATCCGTTAAATACTTTACCTAAATTAACGCCGCGATGTTGAGCTACAGTATAAGCATCACGTAATTGTGATAATGCTGATACAGTTGCTTTAACCACGTTGTGCGGGTTTGATGATCCTTTTGATTTAGCCAATACGTTATGCACACCCGCAGACTCTAATACTGCACGCATTGCACCACCTGCTATAACACCGGTACCGTTTGCTGCTGGTTTTATGAAAACAAAACCACCTGAAAACTTACCGATTTGTTCGTGAGGTACAGTTCCGTTAATGATCGGAACTTTTACCAAATTCTTTTTGGCATCATCAATACCTTTTGCAATGGCTTCGGTAACTTCTTTTGCTTTACCTAAACCATAACCTACAACACCATTTTCATCACCTACCACAACAATGGCAGAAAAACTGAATGTACGGCCACCTTTAGTTACTTTGGCTACACGTTGTATGCTTACCAAGCGATCTTTTAATTCGATCTCGCTTGTTTTTACTCTTTTTATGTTGATTGTTGACATTTCTTGTTCGGATTAAAAGTTTAAACCAGCTTCACGTGCGCCTTCAGCCAGTGATTTAACACGGCCATGGTACAAATAACCGTTCCTATCGAATACAACATCTTTAATACCTGCAGCTAATGCTTTTTCAGCAACCAGCTTGCCTACGGCAACTGACTGATCTGACTTGGTACCTGCTGTTGCTACAAAATCTTTTGACAAAGATGATGCTGATACAATAGTTTTTCCGGATACATCGTCAATTATCTGGGCATAAATACCTTTATTGCTTCTGTATACAGACAAGCGCGGACGCGCTGTTGAACCTGAAAGGCGTTTTCTGATACCTTTCTTTATTCTGTCTCTTCTTGATAATTTAGCTCCCATGACGATTATTTTTTAGATGCTGATTTACCTGCTTTTCTTCTCAATATCTCGCCAACAAACTTGATACCTTTACCTTTATAAGGCTCTGGTGTACGTAGTGAGCGTATTTTTGCAGCTACCTGGCCAATTAATTGTTTATCAATTGATTCAAGTATGATAGTTGGGTTTTTACCCTTTTCAGCAGTTGTTGTTACTGTAATTTCTGTTGGTAATTCAAATACGTAGTGGTGAGAGTAACCCAACACTAAATCTAATGTATTGCCTGTATTTGTGGCACGGTAACCTACACCTACTAACTCTTGTTGTAATTTGTAACCTTCAGTTACACCTACAACCATGTTATTTAAAAGTGCGCGGTATAAACCGTGTAATGCTTTATGGCGTTTTTGATCAGAAGGGCGTTTAACTAATAAATTTCCTTCTTCCTGCTCAACAATGATATCACTGTCTACAGCTTGTGTTAACACGCCTTTAGGGCCTTTAACCGTTACCAGGTTCTCCGGAGATACAGTTATTGATACGCCTTGTGGCAGTGCTATTGGTGCTTTTCCTACTCTTGACATTGCTTAATTCCTCCTGATTAATATACGTAGCATAAAACTTCACCACCAATGTTCTGCTGACGAGCTTCTTTATCGGTCATTATACCGTGAGAAGTTGACAGTATGGCGATACCTAAACCATTTAATACTCTTGGCAAGTTATCTGTGCCTGCGTATTTTCTTAAACCAGGTTTACTGATACGAGCGATGCTGCGGATAGCAGAAATTTTAGTTATCGGGTGGTATTTTAATGCCACTTTAATAGTTCCTTGCGGACCATTATCCTCAAACTTGTAGTTCGCGATGTAACCTTTGTCGAAAAGCACCTTAGTGATTTCCTTTTTCAGATTTGATGCTGGTATTTCAACAACCCTGTGGTTGGCTTTAATAGCATTTCTTACACGGGTAAGATAATCTGCGATTGGATCTGTATTCATTACTTATTGTTTATGATAGTGGTTTCCGTAGACCTTCTATCGGTTAATATTCTCTTTTTTTGAGCTGAAAGTATAAAGCTTAAAGACCAAAGCTATTTTGCTTTTGGCCTTATGCTTTTAGCTTTAAGCTAATTACCAGCTAGCTTTTCTTACTCCCGGGATCTTACCTGCTAGTGCCATTTCGCGGAAAGTTACCCTTGAAATGCCAAACTGGCGCATATAACCACGTGGGCGGCCGGTTAATTTACACCTGTTGTGTAATTTTACCGCTGATGAAGCTTTAGGCAATTTGTCTAAAGCTAAATAATCTCCTGCTTCTTTAAGGGCTGCCCTTTTTTCAGCATATTTAGCTACTAATTTGGCACGTTTTACTTCGCGTGCTTTTATTCCTTCTTTAGCCATTACTTGGTCTGATTTTTAAATGGTAATCCAAATTGTTTCAGCAACTCCAAAGCTTCAACATCATTTGTTGCTGAGGTTACAAAGGTAATATCCATACCTTGTATTTTATTGATCTTGTCAATATTTATCTCAGGGAAAATAATTTGCTCTGTTATACCTAATGTATAGTTGCCGCGGCCGTCAAAACCTTTATCGTTGATGCCTTTGAAATCACGTATACGTGGTAAAGCAACAGCAATTAAACGATCCAGAAACTCATACATTGTATTATCACGTAAAGTTACACGTACGCCTACAGGCATGTTTTTACGTAATTTAAAGTTAGAGATATCTTTCTTTGATTTTGAAGATACTGCTTGCTGACCGGTAATGGTAGTTAACTCAGTGATCGTGTTTTCGATCAGTTTTTTGTCGGTGGTAGCACCGCCAACACCCTGGTTAATGGCAATCTTTTCAAGTTTAGGAACCTGCATTACGCTTTTGTACTGAAATTTATCTTTCAGTGCGGTACGGATCTCTTCCTTATATTTTGATTTTAATCTCGGTGTGTAAGTCATTACTTAATTTCCTCCCCTGATTTTTTTGATACCCTTACCAATTTACCGGCATCGTTTCTTTTACGGCCAACACGGGTAGTTTTTCCTGTTTTAGGATCAACCAGCGCCAGGTTTGAAATGTGTATAGCAGCTTCCTGCTTTACAATTCCACCGTTTGGATTAGCAGCATTTGGCTTTGTATGTTTTGATACCAGGTTGGCACCTTCAACAATAGCCCTGCCTTTTTCTAATATTACTTCTGTTATTTTGCCTTGAGTGCCTTTTGAGTCACCGGCTATAACCTTTACTAAATCACCTTTACGGATTTTTAATTTAGCAGGTTGTTCGTGTTTTTTCTTATCCATTGTTACAATACCTCCGGTGCTAATGATACAATTTTCATAAATTGTTTCTCACGCAGTTCTCTTGCAACTGGGCCAAAGATACGGGTACCTCTTGGCTCATCCTGGTTGTTTAACAAAACTGCTGCGTTATCGTCAAAACGTATATATGAACCATCTTTCCTGCGAATCTCTTTCTTGGTTCTTACTACTACTGCTTTTGATACAGTTCCTTTTTTAACGTTGCCTGATGGCAAAGCGCTTTTTACGGTAACTACTATCTTATCGCCAATAGAAGCATATCTTTTACCGGTACCGCCCAATACGCGGATCACTAAAACTTCTTTAGCACCGCTGTTATCAGCTACATTTAATCTTGATTCCTGTTGTACCATTTTATTTAGCCCTTTCTAAAATTTGAACTAATCTCCAGTTTTTGCTTTTGCTCAGCGGGCGTGTTTCCATAATCAATACGGTATCGCCAATACCACAGGTATTAGTTTCGTCGTGAGCCATAAATTTGGTAGTTTTCTTAACGAACTTACCATAGATCGGGTGTTTCACCTTCCGCTCAACAGCTACAACAATAGATTTCTCCATCTTATTGCTAACTACCAGGCCGGTACGTGTTTTTCTTAAATTTCTTTCAGTTTCCATTTCTAAAAAATTAATTCTTTTCAGAAGCCGGCGCAGCTTTGCGCTTAGTTAATTCAGTAGTTAAACGAGCAACGTCCTTACGTACTTTTGTAATACGTGTTGGGTTCTCAATAGCCGAAACCGCATGTGCAAATTTCAGTTTGGTGAGACTTGCTCTCTCTTCGCCGATCCTCGCAACCAATTCTTCAGTTGATAGCTCTAAAATTTCTGAGTTCTTCATTTTCTTCTTGTTGTATGTTGTAGGTTGTGTGTTGTAAGAAATATTACAGCTTACTTGCTACTTGTTCTTTCTACTTGTTGAAAGCAAAGGCTGCAAGTCACATTCAACTCACAACTTATAACTTACAACTTTGTTATTTATGCTTCTACGTAATCTCTACGTACTATAAACCTTGTTTGTACCGGCAATTTTTGTGCTGCCAGGCGTAAAGCCTCTTTGGCAACATCCAATGGTACACCTTCTGCTTCAAAAATGATCCTTCCGGGGCGTACTACCGCTACCCAGTACTCTGGAGCACCTTTACCTTTACCCATACGTACTTCGGCTGGTTTTTTGGTTACAGGCTTGTCAGGAAATATCCTGATCCATACCTGGCCTTCACGTTTCATAAAACGTGTAACCGCGATACGTGCAGCTTCGATCTGGCGGCTGGTTATCCAGGCCGGCTCGAGTGATTTTATACCGAAAGATCCGAATGAAAGTTCAGCACCACGAGTGGCGTTTCCCTTCATCTTGCCTTTTTGCATCTTTCTGAACTTCGTTCTTTTTGGCTGTAGCATTTTCTTAAGCTTTTATATCTTACTGATATATTTTTCTACTCTAATTATTATCTCTTTGATGGGCCACCCGGGCGATTTCCGCCTGGACGATTTCCGCCGCCGGCACCACCTGCGCCACCCGGACGGCTGTTACCGCCTGGACGACCGCCGCCTGCACCACCGCGAGGATTACTGTTGTTACCACCTTTACGGTCGTTACCACCACCACTTCTGCGTTCGCCGCCACGTTCACCGCCTCTTTCGTTACCACGGCCGCCGAAACCTGCCGCGTTACCTTCTGGCCTGCCACCTTTACCGCTGTTGCTGCTGGTACCGCCAATGTTTGGAGATAGATCGCGCTTGCCGTAAACTTCGCCTTTGCATATCCAAACCTTAACACCTATTTTACCATAAGTAGTTAATGCTTCTGCTAAAGCGTAGTCAATATCGGCACGGAAAGTGTGCAGTGGAATTCTTCCTTCTTTATATTGTTCGCTACGTGCCATTTCCGCGCCGCCTAAACGGCCGCTTGTCATCACTTTTATTCCTTCGGCACCCATTCTCATGGTTGAAGCAATAGTAGTTTTCATGGCACGGCGGAATGATATACGTGCTTCCAGTTGTTTTGCTATACCTTCTGCAACCAGTTGCGCATCAAGCTCGGGGCGTTTGATCTCGAATATATTGATCTGAACTTCCTTTTTAGTAAGTTTTTTCAATTCTTCTTTGATCTTATCAACCTCGGCGCCGCCTTTACCAATTACAATACCCGGGCGTGCTGTGTGTATAGTTACCGTGATGCGTTTTAAAGTACGCTCAATAACTATTTTAGATACACCACCCTTGTTTATACGTGCTGCCAGATATTTGCGGATCTTTTCGTCTTCAACTAATTTGTCGGCATAGTGATTTCCACCGAACCAATTAGAATCCCAACCTTTGATGATTCCTAACCTGTTACCTATTGGATTTGCTTTCTGTCCCATTTCGAATTAGTTGTTATCGTTTTTACTGTCCACAATAAGGGTTACATGGTTTGAGCGTTTGCGTATGCGGTACCCACGGCCTTGCGGCGCAGGGCGAAGCCTTTTTAACTGGCGGCCACCACCTACTGAAATCTCTTTAATATATAAGCCATTATCTTCAGCTTTTTTACCTTCGTTTTTAGCTTCCCAGTTTGTTATTGCCGATACTAATAGTTTTTCAACACGAATGGCTGCTTCTTTATTAGTAAACTTTAATATACTTAAAGCTGTAAATACGTTTGCGCCACGTACCAGGTCAACCACCAAACGCATCTTACGTGGTGAAGTTGGGCAGTTCTGTAACTTGGCAACAGAAGCACCGCCAACAAGGGCTTTTTCTTCTTCTTTACGTTGCCTGATGAGTACAGACTTTTTGATTTTAGTTGTTGCTTCCATGCCTTATTTTTTCTTTTCTGCGTGTCCGCGGAATGTACGGGTTGGGGCAAATTCGCCCAACTTATGACCAACCATGTTTTCTGTTACGTACACCGGAATAAATTTATTACCGTTGTGTACCGCGAATGTATGACCAACAAAATCCGGAGAAATCATGGAACGACGTGACCATGTTTTTACTACTGATTTCTTATTTGAATCATTTAGTGTCGTAACCTTTCTGTCAAGGTTATGATCGATGTAAGGTCCTTTTCTAATTGAACGAGCCATTGTTATTTCTTCCTTCTTTCAATGATATAACGATCCGATGTTTTCTTTTTGTCGCGGGTTTTGTAGCCTTTGGCTAATAAACCTTTGCGTGAACGTGGGTGACCACCTGAGGCCCTTCCCTCGCCACCACCCATAGGGTGATCTACCGGGTTCATGGCTACACCACGAACTCTTGGGCGACGGCCCAACCAACGTTTGCGACCAGCTTTACCGAGCACCGCGTTTGCTTTTTCGCCATTTGAAACGGTACCGATAGTTGCCAAACAAGTTGACAGTATCATACGTGTTTCGCCTGAAGGCAATTTGATGATAGCGTATTTGCCATCGCGTGCCGAAAGCTGTGCGTAAGTACCCGCGCTGCGAGCGATGGTACCACCCTGGCCAGGATTTAATTCAATGTTATGAATAATAGAGCCCAGGGGGATATTTTTCAAAGGCATTGTATTACCTACTTCAGGAGTTGCTGTTTCGCCTGATAGAACAGTTTGTCCAACTGTTAATCCTTCAGGAGCGATCATATATCTTTTTTCACCATCTACAAAATGTAGCAGGGCTATACGGGCTGAACGGTTAGGATCATACTCGATAGTTGCAACCTTTGCTGGGATGTCAAACTTATTACGTTTGAAATCAATTAACCTGTATGCTTGTTTATGACCACCACCCATGTAGCGCATGGTCATTTTACCGGTGTTGTTACGCCCGCCCGATCTGGTGTTGGCTGATACAACCAACGACTTTTCAGGAACGTTAGTTGTAATATCTGAGTTAGATACATCAACTCTGAAACGTGTGCCCGGGGTAACCGGCTTAAATCTTTTAACTGCCATCTCTTTTATATATTGCTGTAAAAGTCTATAACTTCACCGTCTTTCAGCGTGATGATCGCTTTTTTATACGTAGCAGCACGGCCGCTAACGGCGCCTGCTTTAGTATTGCGGCTTTTTAATTTACCTGCGTAACGCATAGTATTTACATCGGTAATGTTAACACCATACATTTTTTCAATTGCTGCCTTTATTTGAATTTTGTTGGCCCGTGGGTCAACTATAAAAGCATAACGGTTAAGTTTCTCGGTTAATTGAGCAACTTTTTCGGTAAGTAAGGGTTTTCTTAAAATTTCCATAATTACTTAGCTAATGCTTCCTCCAAGGTTTTAACAGCACCTGCGGTTAATAAAAGCTTGCCGGCGTTCAACACATCATAAGTGTTTAACTGGTCAACCATTATAACTTTAGTTTTTTTCAGGTTCCTGCTTGATAAATAAACGTTGTTATTTTCGTTGCCTGATAGTACCAATAATGTTTTATCATTAGTAACATTCAGGTCAGCTTCCATTTGGATATAAGTTTTAGTTTTGATAGCATCAAAATTGAAATCTTCCAATACTAAAATATTATTATCCTGTGCTTTATAGGTTAAGGCTGATTTACGTGCCAATACTTTAAGCTTCTTGTTTAACTTGAAACTGTAATCGCGTGGCTGCGGACCGAATACACGGCCACCACCATTAAATAATGGTGATTTTATACTACCTGCACGGGCGCCGCCTGTACCTTTTTGCTTATATAGTTTGCGGGTTGAACCTGCAATTTCGTTACGCTGTTTTGATTTGTGTGTACCCTGACGCTGGTTAGCTAAAAACTGCTTAACATCAAGATAGATAGCATGATCACTTGGTTCGATACCGAATACGGACTCAGGAAGTTGCACCTTGGCACCTGTTTGTTTACCTGATACATTTAATACGTTGACTTCCATCTTATTTATCCACTATTACGAATGAACCCTTAGCTCCTGGAATGGAACCTTTAATTACTAACAGGTTTTGCTCGGGATAAACCTTCAAAACTTGTACGTTTTGAACCTTTACACGCTCATTACCCATTTGCCCAGCCATACGCATACCTTTAAATACACGTGAAGGCCATGATGACGCTCCCAAAGAACCCGGCGCACGTAAACGGTTATGCTGACCGTGAGTTTGCATACCCACACCACCAAAACCATGACGCTTTACCACACCCTGAAAACCTTTACCTTTTGAGGTACCAACCACATCAACAAAATCTCCGCTGGCGAAAATATCTACAGTGATGGTATCACCAAGGTTTTTCTCGTCTTCGAAAGTTTTGAATTCAACCAGTTTGCGCTTAGGCGAAGTACCGGCTTTTTGGAAGTGGCCTTTTAAAGGGCCTGAGGTGTTTTTTTCTTTTTTATCGCCATACGCCAACTGAACAGCAGCATATCCATCTGTATCCACAGATTTCACCTGTGTTACAACGCAAGGGCCAGCTTCGATTACCGTGCAGGGGATGTTTTTCCCTGTTTCATCGAAAATGCTGGTCATTCCTACCTTTTTACCAATAATTCCTGACATTTTCTTTCTTTATTTTAGTACCCATCGAAGCAGTAGGGCTTCGTTCAAGGTATATTATCCCCCGTTAAGGGACGGCAAAGATAGATATTTTAGATTAATTGTCAAATACTTAATAGGTTATTTTTTAATATTTATTTTGAGGTGGGAAATTGGGGGATTAGGCAGGATATTATTACCAATTACATTTATTGTTTTGGCTTTATTCTCCTAAAAGTTTGAGTGCAAATAGAAAAACAAACCAAACTTCTCTTTGCCTATGAATTTAATTTTTGATACTTCAAGAAAAGCCCTAACCGGAATATAATCTTTTATATTAAAATTACTTAGCAATATTTGCTTACCATTAGGGATATGAAGTAATGCACCATCATATCGGGATGATCTGGTAGACAAAGAAGTGTCACTATATGATTCAATATCCTCTGATTGAAAATATTTAGAGGGGAAAAGCAAATAGCTAATTTTTAATCCCTTTGATAAATCATCACATCAATAGATACACTGATCGGTACAAAAAGTATTTGCAAAAAGGTTAACAGAGCCATTAAAAAAATTAGCGCGTCAACTAAATTATACTACGAAGCCTCACTAAAAGGCTCATCCGTAATCCTGCGGATGCCATACACTCTTCCGCTGTGTTTAACCTTCCATATATCGTAAGCTTTCTGCATATCTAACCAAAACTCGGCACTTACGCCAAAAGCATCTTCCAAACGTACAGCCATCTCCGGCGATACTGCAGCTCCCTCGTTAACAACTTCAGATAATTGCTTTCTGCTTACCTGTAAATTTTCGGCCGTTTTAGTAATAGACAGCTTCATTTCTTTTAAAATATCTTCCCTTAACACTGCACCAGGATGAACCGGCGGCATACTACTTTCCATATCTTTTCTTTTAATGATAATCTGAATAATTAATATCATAGGCATTACCGTCCTCAAAACGAAAATAGATACGATAATTCCCTGTTACCCATACCGACCAAAAAACCTTTTAAATCGCCGCTTAATGCATGTAGCTTATACCCAGGAATCATCTTTAGCGGGTCTAAAATTTTAGCACTATTTAATACAGATAGAATACGTCTTATTTTATCTATTTGTTCAGGTGGCAACTTTGAAGCATCATTTTTTCTCCCATAATCGCCACAACCCTTTGTGTGAAATGCTTCCGATCATTATCCAAATATACAATGCAACCCCAAGGGTTACAAATATTATTAATATTTATCTTCTATTCAATTTTACCAATTTGGATATTCAGCCTAAACTGCTTAACTTATGCTCATTATTAACTGATCTTATTTTATCCCTCATGAAAAATCCCATCAAACTGGTATCGGTAATTTTTATTGTCGTTTTATTTTTTGGCTGCAAGCAAAAAACGCCTGTGCATAACCCGCTTGGCAATGCCACGCGCGAGGATAAAAATGGCTGGATCTACGTGCATCTTTCAGGCTCGCCATCAGATATTGGTTACCAGCATGGCTATTTGCTATCGAAAGAGATAGACACCTTAATAAAGGTGATGCAGTTTTACCTGCCGCATACCAGTAAAAAAGACTGGGCCTTTTACCGTGCGGCTTCGCAGCGGTTTTTATGGAAGAAGATAGACCCTGAATACCAGGAAGAAATAAAAGGGATAGCAGCAGGTTTGCAAGCCAGGGGTATGAAGTATGATTCATTGGATATTACCGCGCTGAACGCTAATATAGAGCTATCGGAATACTACGTGCCCGACCTGATGAACAAAGCAAAGCCCCACAGCGGCGATAATAAGGCGCCCGGCAATTGCAGCGCATTTATAGCCACCGGCAGCTTTACCAAGGATGGTAAAATAGTGATGGGCCATAATAACTGGACTGATTATATTGAGGGCGAACGCTGGAACGTGATCGCGGATATAACTCCGGCGAAAGGAAATCATATTTTAATGGACTGCGCGCCTGGCTTTATCCATAGCGGCGATGATTTTTTGGTAACCAGCGGCGGCATTATGATAACCGAAACCACTATAACCGGCTTTAACGGTTTCGATACCACACGTACACCTGAATTTGTGCGTGCCCGCAAGGCGGCGCAATATGCCAACAGTATTGATGATGTTATTAAAATTATGACCACCGATAACAATGGCGGCTATGCCAACGACTGGCTGATAGGCGATACCAAAACCAATGAAGTGGCCAAACTGGAGCTGGGATTAAAGGATTATAAGGTTTGGCGATCGAAAGATACGGCTATGATAGGTTCCAATTTTCCGAGCGACCCCAAGCTGATAAAGGATGAAACCAACTTTGATGTAAATAACCCGGCAAGCTCGCCAAACGCGCGTAAACTGCGGATGCAAAAGCTGGTAGCGGTTGATTATAAATGAAAGCTGACAGATTCGGCCGGTAAAGCTATTGAGGGCGATACCTATGATGCCTACAATAAAAAACAGGCTTATGACCGCTGTGTAATTGACGGCCACGTTGATAACGACCCATTAGGCGTACCTGAATGGAGCGAAGGCCCTTATTACCCGATGGGCGCGGTGCAGGGCAAGGTAACCACATCGGCATTGGCCGAAAAGATGGAATTTTGGGCACACATGGGCCACCCCGGCGGCTCCGACTTTTTAGCGGCCCCCTATTTTGCCAAACACCCCGAATATAAATGGCAAAGTAAATATTTAAGGGATATGAAGGCCTATCCCTGGACTTTGTTTGCGGCGGGGAAGTAGATTATGTTTGAAAATACGTTTATTGGTACAGCTCAATAAACGTATTTTTGCAGCTTACTAATGCTATATGAACTTCTACACACGTAAATGGGTAAAACCCGAAGACCTTAACGCGCATGGCACCTTGTTTGGCGGCAGCTTGCTCCGCTGGATAGATGAGGAGGCGGCCATATACGCCATTATACAGCTTGGCACCAATAGTTGTGTTACCAAGTATATGTCGGAAATCAATTTTATTAACTCTGCCCGCCAGGGCGATATTATTGAGCTGGGCATAAAGGCGACTCATTTTGGGCATACATCCATCACTTTAGCCTGCGAGGTGCGCAACAAAATATCGCACAAAACCATACTTACTGTTGATAAAATAGTTTTTGTGAGTATTGATGAATATGGGAAGCCAAAAGCACATGGCAAAACTTATATTACCTACACCGATGAACGGTTGAGGGAAGAGGATTGATCCTATTCCATCATCAGCCTTCTGATCAGCTCCGCGCTTTGGGCCTTGCCTTCTTCCAGCCTGTGGGCGAAGAAGGCTTGTACCTCGTTAAAATGCTTCTTGTAGCCTTCCATATCGCCAAAATTGATGATGGATGACCATTCCCTTACCGCTGAATGAAATTCGAGGTCGTCGCCGCGGATGGTTTTATCATACAGGGCGGTTTCGATGGATTCTTCGAGCAGGTCCTCATTTTTAAACAAATATTCGGCAATACCCAGGCGCAGGCGGAAAGGCGGCGTTTGGCAAATAAGGTTATCGTAAGGATTAACACCCAGGTGGTACCAGGCATCAACCATACTTAAAATGCTCAGGTGCGAGTTGGGTTTTTGCAGTTCGGGTTTTTGCGATAGAGAGAATTCCTTCATTACCTTGTCGTTTAACAAAATGGGCTTGCGGCTTTCGTGAAAAACGAAGTCGCGGGCACGGTAAAGGCGCTCCCTGAATGCACTTTCCTCCTCTTTGATCATCAGCTTAAATAACTCTGATTCTGATTCGGCATAACGTTTAACATGCAGTTTAGCATAAGGATTCATAATAGCCAGCCCGGCGTATACGTGCGCCTTATAACTGAATATGCGCAGGGTGGTTAATATCTTCACATTATCTATCCCGCCCACATAGGAGGCATTTTCCCAGGGGAAAAAGCCTGCGGATTTCCAGGCGGTGCCCATACTTTCAAAACCTACGTGGGTTACGGCCTGCGTATCGGCTACAATTTTATCATGCTCATGGTAATCGGCCATTTCCACAATATCGGTTCCTATGGCAGTAAAAAGGTTGAGCATGCGTTGGTAGGCAGCCTTATCGCAGCGGTGGGGTATCAATATCAGCTTTTGCCCCTTAGGCTCAAAGCCGGGGCCATGCATGGCATGGAAGGTGATAATATTGGCATCGGCAGGCAAATACTTTTCGAATATGGTAACCTCGGGTGTTTTTACCGATGTTTGCCCGGCAACAATGGCCCCGTGTTTGGTTACAGGGCCAAATTCCGCCACAACCTGCTCCAGCTTTTCCGCTTCTACGGAGTAAATGATCAGATCGTTGGTGCGGCATACTTGTTTGCCGCTATCAAGCACTTTAATACCTAAAGGTGAAAGTTCCTGTTCCAGCCTTTCACGGTTTTCGGGCAAATCGCAGCCGCAAACGGTGTAGCCTGCTTTTGCGAAGGCTTTGGCGTACAAGCGGCCCATATCGCCTAGTCCAATAATACCAATATTCATTCCGCTAATATAACCATGAGCGGCAAAATTTCGTATTAAACCTTACATTCGTTATTATAAACCCTTGCTGCAGACAACAAAATGCCGCATATTGCTGTTTTATTAACATTGGATATGTAATTTTATGCCCATGAAGAAGCTATTAACCCTGCAACTGATCATTGTAACTGTTTGTTTTCATGCCATAAGCGCCCGCGCGCAGGATTCGGTTAAACCGATAACTCCTCCAGCAAAACCTGTTGCCAAAACGGTCATTTACTCATACAAACCTGTCGGGCCGATAGATCATAACCACCCTCCTATTAATAAACTGGTGCAAAATGTACGCTACGCCTATTATCGCGATAAAACAGATGCGCAGGTAGCCGCCATGATATACGCCAGCCCGGCCAGCTATAACCAAACGCTGGACAGGATATATAATGAGTACGACGCCAAAAAGGGCATTCCGCGCGCTGTTTTTAACGCGGATATGGTTAGGCGGTACGGCGATCCTTTTCCATCGGCTAAACCGATAGCTCCTGCTGTTGCGAAACCAGTAGCGGCAACCCAGCCGCCTGCTACGCCTGTTCAGGCGGCAGCCACCGATTCAGCAAAAGCAATTATAAAAGCCGAAGTGAGCAATGACAAAAGCCTCAACAGCCAGTACCAGTATTTATTAACCAAGGTTTACAACTACCAGCAGCCTTTGATAGGCGCGTTCCATAAAAATGTGATGGATACCTTAAACCAGGCACGTTTGGCTTTAAAAAATGCCGATGATAAGCTGGCAGAGCAATCAAAAACTGTTGACAGCCTGCAAACCGTAGCCAAATCGGCTGATGCAACGCTTTCAGAATCGAACAATAAGCTGAACGAGATCAGTTTGCTGGGTATACCGATGGCAAAATCAACCTATAACCTCATTATGTGGGGGCTGGTGATCATATTTGGTGTGATAGCTGTTGTAGTTATTGGCCGCTCGGGCGCGAATACGCGTGAAGCCAAATACCGCACCCAATTGTATAACGAATTGGAAGAAGAATATAAAAACTACAAGGTAAAAGCCAACGAAAAGGAAAAGAAACTGGCAAGAGAGCTGCAAACCGAGCGGAACAGGCTGGATGATTTGCTGGGCGAGAAGTAAAGCCCCCTAACCCCCTGAAGGGGGAACAATAAAACTATTAATGAACGCGTATTTGTTTGGATGGAACCCGGTTAAGTTTAAGTGGGATGATATTGATGACGATATTAAACAACTATCCGAAACCGGAAATTTGGAAGATAACTGGAGCGTTGCCAGCCATAAAACCATTAAACCAGGCGACAGGGCGTATATTGTAAGGGTTGGTTTGGAGCCGAAGGGGATATTTGCCTCGGGGTATGTTGCATCCGAACCATATATCGCCTTTCGTAAGGGCAGGCATTATCACCGGATTACTATTAAAATAGATGTGCTGCTCAACCCGGATAAACAACCGATCCTATCCCTGGATATATTGAAAACAGGTAACCTTGCCGCCCAAACCTGGACGCCGCAGGCATCGGGCATATCCATAAGGCCGCAACTGGCGGATGAACTGGAGGGCGTTTGGCTGGATTTTTTGGATACGGGTGGGTGATTGTTTATTTCCCGCGTCATTGCGGTACGAAGCAATCTCTACATAAGCAAATCGAATATGCTCAGTCAAGGCCACCCTATCCGCTTTGTAAAGCATAGAGATTGCTTCGTACCGCAATGACGATTTAATATTTTAATAACCATCATGCAAAACAACCTGCAACAGCTTTACGGCAATATTGATATTTATTTGTTCGACCAATTGCTGAAAGGCAGGTTTGATGATTGCCAGAAGATAATTGACATTGGCTGTGGCGGCGGCCGCAACCTGCCTTACTTTTTGCAGAACGGTTACGAGG